>Ga0209187_1000425_pt1 | contig 76198 bp, 75 predicted proteins | sample BantaG_FD_187430 | JGI IMG/M metagenome (GOLD analysis project Ga0209187, IMG submission 187430) | Marine algal microbial communities from Bantry Bay, Ireland - BantryBay_4 metaG (SPAdes) (version 2) | ecosystem: Host-associated > Algae > Red algae > Unclassified | place: Bantry Bay, Ireland...
ACACTAAAAGGAAGCATCAATCACTTGACTACAAGACACCAGAGGCAGTATATTTAAGTCACTAAACAATCTGCAAATTGGATCTTAAATCGGCCCAACTATTGTCTAAGGAAAGGGGACCAGGATAAGATGTTCATCGGCAGCTAACTACAGAAACGGCTGCGGTGTTCTCGACCTACCTAGTACTTGCTGTCGTTAGTGAGATGTCGCATGCAAGTGATTCAAGTACTTGTGAGCTCAACTCTTCACTTCATGCGAAGCTGCAACGGTTTCGCAGTCAATTTTTATTAGACCATAGAAGTAATTGGAAGTGTGCTAGAGTTCCTGAGGTTATTCAGGTAGTAAGTCAACTAAGTCCGTCAAAGATGGTTCAGTTCTTTCATGACTGTAGAGGTATCTTTTTTCTAGGTAATTGGAAGGGTCCCTTTGGGGGACGTCCATGGGCTAACATTGCAGCACTTGGTGAGCAGTACTGGTGTGGGGAGGTTACATCTGCGACATTTGTAGATCGTATGTTTGATCTTCGTCACAACACTGGTGCTGTCTTCAATAAGCATGCAATGGTGTACGATCAGTACAACGGTAAAACTCTAGATCGACAACTTAATCTGAAACGGCAAGTAATGTCTGTTTCGCAGAAGTTCGTAGCATTGACAAGTTGTCATTCTGAGGTCAATGATCAGATCACCTCTTTCTATGAAGAGGGTAACCAGAAAGGAGTGTGGAATGAGTGAAAAGTCTGTTAGTCCATCTTGTTATCACGCAGGTGATAAGATAAAAATCGGTCAGCATTATATTTATGCGGCTGGCGCATTTTATTTGACGCCAGAAAACATGGCTAGCTATGATTTGCGTGTACTTTTGCGTGATGAGCAAAAACCATCCAGTGGCATAAAGTTCGGTCATACAGAACGAGGTTTCCTGTGGCTACCCATTAGAGATTTACATACTGTACCAGAGGATTGCTGGAATATATGGCGACAGAAAGTTGTCACTGTAGCTAAGGCGATACAAAATGATCAAAATGTAATTGTCTTTTGTGCTGGTGGCCACGGCAGAACAGGATTATTTTTATCTTGCTTGTTGTCACATCTTGTTCCAGAGATTGAAGACCCAGTATCGGAAGTACGACAGAAGTACTGTGTAAAAGCGGTAGAGACTCTGGCGCAAGAGGCGCAAGTAAAGCGTTTTCACAACGAAGAATTATCTTCAACATAATCAAAGAGGATTAACATGAAATAAAAGATAGATCAGTGGAAAATAGCTGGCACTGAGGGCACATACCAATACGTTGTGCAATCATTGTCATCACGAGGCCGTGTCGGTGTTCGACGGTTAAGCGAATCAGGACTTTCTCGCATTCGCGTTGAACCATCTGACAGGATGTCCGATGCAATGATCGCCAAAATGGCAAATGTCATGACGCGTGAAAAGGGCTGGAAGCAACCGGGTGATGATGGTGAGTATCGATTCTCGATTATGATACCATCAGAGCTTGAGCTTGAATTTTTAACGTTAGCGGAAACAGCTCTCGGCTCAGATACGCTCAAAACATTTGAGCTCAATCCTGACTGGAAACACTTCGAATTGTCCGAAGAGTTGGTAGGAAAAACCAAAAAGATCAAGAAGATCGAAACGGCCTAAGTCCTCTAGGTCTATGGAATGAAAAGCCGCACTAGCAACATCTGTGCGGCTTTTTTTATTTGTATAAATTTGAAAGATGTACAGACCTACCGAAGGAAATTATAGTTTGGTTGGGGCTAGTTTGATAAGTCTATTTCATGGAATACTTTTTGATTATGATATACTAATAGTATATATAAAATTTTATGATACAAAGAATTTTCTCCCTTTTCCTTCTTGGTTTTTTGGTTATGCTCTTTCCGAAGAGTTCTTTTGCTGGTAGTAGCGCTACTGCGCTTGGTTGGATGTGGGGTGGGTCAGAGGAGATTTCTGGTGGTACAGATGAAGACACTACTGGACTTGGCTGGATTTCACTTAATAGTTTGAATTGTGACGCTGATGAGAATGGGCAAAGTGATGGTGCGCCGAATTGTCCGACGTCTGGTGATACTGTTGCGAACTACGGTGTCTTTATTCCTGATGGAGATGGTGATTTGAATGGGTATGGGTGGAGTGAAAATATTGGCTGGATTAGTTTTCAGCCAACTGATCTCGTTGGCTGTCCAAGCGCACCTTGTAGTGCCTATCGCCTGGGTGATGACATTTACGGTTGGGCACGTGTGGTGAGTATTCGTAGTGCCCTGTCTGACCCGAATGGTTTTGGCGCTATCTCTAATACTGGTGGGTATGATGGGTGGATTCGCTTGCGTAGTGATACTGGCGTAACGTATGGACTAGGTATCGATACATCTACTACACCAAATGAAATTAATGGATATATATGGAGTAGTGAATTTGGTTGGATTGAGGAGAAAGGTGCTACTATAGATGCAAATGAATCACTGATTGTCTGTCCTCCATCTTCCATCCTTAGCGTCGGAGGGCAAGCGCAATTACGCGCATACTATCGCTCTAGTGGTCGTATATTGAGCTGTTCTAATCTCTTGACTAGTGATATTGACGTGACAACTGCTGCTGGAACCAATTGGAATAGTAACAATCAAACACTTGTTACTATTGATGACTCAACGGGTATTGTGACAGGCGTAGCTACAGGTGGCCCTGTGGACGTCACCGCTTCTTATTTAGGCGATAGTGCAACAAGCCTCGTTACCGTTAATAGTAATATTTCCTCTTGTGGTAATGGCACTGTGGATGCTGGCGAAGCGTGTGATGAAGGTGTCGCTGGAAACGGTGCTTGTGGTTACGCTACAACGACAACTTCTGCAACTGATCTGGATGGGAATGGTTTTTTGGATGATACCTGTAGTACTTCGTGCCAGATAAATGTTTGTCAATGCACGATTTAGGGACTTTGTTGTAGGGAGCTTCGTTTTTTTATCTGTCTGAGCGCTGGTGATACTTTTTGACTTTGTCAAGAACCTCTTTGCTTTACAAGAGCTTAAAAGACGTGTACCATTGATAATCAGTAAAAGTTCGTACACGTTTTTTTGGAAATACTATGGCACAAAAAACTCCATCTTCTAAGAAGAAAAAAAGTACGACAGCGCGTCGTGACCACATTATTGTCAGTGGTGCACGCGTGCATAACTTGAAGAATATTTCTGTAAAAATTCCCCGTGACACAATGAGCGTTGTTACGGGGCTTTCTGGCTCTGGAAAAAGCTCACTTGCTTTTGATGTGATCTACGCAGAGAGTAATCGACGTTATATGGAGAGTCTGTCGACGCATGCGCGTATGCTTACAGGTGGTATGAGTAGGCCTGATGTAGATAAGATCTCGCATCTTTCACCTGCTATTGCTATTGATCAAAAGAGTATTGGCCGATCATCTCGCTCTACAGTTGGGACGATGACCGAGATTTACGATTATTTGCGTATCTTATTTGCTACAATTGGCGTGCCACATTGTCCTGAGACAGGGCGACCACTGCATCGCAAAAGTGCAAAAGACATCGTCAGTGTGCTGACAGAAATTTCGCATGGAACAAACATTGTGATTCTGTCGCCTTTGGTAACTGAAGGTCAGGTTATGAGTGAGGTTTTGCGACGGGTTGGTTCTGATGGCTATGCACGTGTGCGGTTTAATGGAAAGATTATACCATTGGCTGAAGCACAATTGATCGTCAATGATGAGGTGGAGGTGGGTATAGAAGTCGTCATTGATCGACTTACTTTTGATCAGAAAGACCCTGATCCTGAGCGTCTGGCTGATTCTGTGGAAACTGCGATGAAAATCTCACAAGGCAGTGTGATCATCATTACGAGCTTTAAGGCGAAAACTGACGAGATGCGATACACAAAAGATTTTTATTGCGCAGAATCTGGGTTTCGATTAGCAGATATTACACCGCGGCATTTTTCTTTCAACAACCCTGACGGCGCTTGTTCAGATTGTGATGGCATTGGGCGAAAAAATGAAATAGATCCCGAGTTGATCATACCAAATAAGTCATTGTCACTTTCGGAAGGTGCGATCCATCTGTGGGGAAAAGCTTTGGGGAGTGATGGCAAGGTCAATAGTAACATGCAACAACTTATATCACTTGCAAAGCGATACCGATTTTCGATTGATACCCCTGTTGCAAAGTTGTCCAAAATTCACTTGGCACTCGTGCTTTATGGAGCACCAGAGGAAAAGCGTACCGGTAAAAAGTTTGAAGGATTTGATGGCGTCATTCCCGGGCTTGAGAAAAAATATCGTGAAGCGCGAAGTGATCATATGCGAGGAGAATTAGAAAAACATATGACGACACGGACGTGTCCAGGTTGTGATGGAAAGCGACTTGCTAAAGCGTTTTTATCTGTGACGATTGGAAGCAAGACCATTCATGACTATGTCACTCTTTCATTACCTTCATTTCTCTTAGCTCTCAAGAATCTTGGAGAAGCTGATTTTTTGGAAAAGCGGGAGAAAGATATTATCGAGCCGTTACTACGGGAGATGCAGCACCGTACTCAAGCGCTTATCGACGTGGGTGTCGGGTATTTGACGCTTGCACGCTCTAGTGAATCAATCAGTGGTGGGGAAGCGCAGCGTATTCGACTGGCTGTGCAGATCAAATCTGACTTAACTGGCGTCATCTATATTTTGGACGAACCAACAACGGGGTTGCATATTTCTGATACACATCGTCTGATCCGTACGATGGAGTCTCTGCGGGACGCTGGAAATACATTGATTATTGTCGAGCATGACAGTGAGGTTATGAAAGCTTCTTCATGGATTATTGACATGGGTCCTGGGGCAGGAGAAGAGGGAGGTGAAGTTATTTTTTCTGGAACGTACAGTGACCTGATTAAGGGTAAGACAGATACGGGGATGTATCTGAGCGGGAAAAAGCTTGTCAGTGAAAAAAAATCATACCGCAAAGGATCTGGTAAAACATTATCGATCATTGGTGCAAGTGAGCATAACTTAAAAAATATTGATGTGACGTTTCCTTTGGCGACGTTTACCGCCGTTTGTGGCGTAAGTGGTAGTGGGAAATCTACGCTTGTGCATGACATTTTGGCACCTGAATTAGCTCGCACTTTTCATCGTGCACGCAAGATTCCTGGCGCCCATAAAAAAATGATTGGCGTCAAAAATGTGAAGAAAATCGTTATGATCAATCAGGCCCCTATCGGACGCACGCCACGCTCTAATTCAGCTACGTATACAGGTGTCTTCGGTCATATTAGAGATTTGTTCGCGCAATCTGATTTGGCCAAAGAAAAAAAGTTTAGCGCCTCCCAATTTAGCTTCAACATGCGTGGTGGGCGATGCGAAGTTTGCCAAGGGGACGGCATGATGAAAGTAGAGATGCATCTTTTACCTGATATGTATGTTTCATGTGAAGCGTGTGCGGGAACTAGGTATAATGATAAGACCCTAGCAGTTACCTATAATGGTGCAAGCATTGCTGATGTTTTGGATATGAGCGTTTCTTATGCACTGATGTTTTTCAAGAATCAAACACACATTACAGATAAGCTGCAGACGATGGAGGATGTGGGCTTAGGATACTTGCGATTAGGACAGAGTGCTACCAATCTATCTGGGGGAGAAGCGCAGCGCATTAAATTGGCTACAGAACTTGCTCGTAAGCAGTCAGGGAAGACATTGTATATCCTCGATGAGCCGACAGCTGGACTTCATTTTACTGATACGCAGAGGCTTTTACAGGTACTTGATGCTCTCGTGGAAAAAGGTAATACTGTTATCGTGGTCGAGCATAATCTCGATGTCATCAAACATGCTGACCATGTGGTCGAGCTGGGACCTGTAGGAGGTGCAGATGGTGGAAATCTCATTTTTTCTGGTTCTCCTAAAGAACTTGCAAAATGTAAGAATTCTCCCACAGCAAAATATTTAGCCTAGATTAACGTTACAGATTTTTGAATTTTTATACATAGGACTTTCGCACTTGGCACACTTCTTCCAGCCAAAGGCTGACAGGCGTTAATACACTAGTATTTTCGAATCCCGTCGCTCGCGAGTCCCGTCGCTCGCGAGTGACAGGACGAGTGATGGGACGAGAGACAGGACAAGCACCATATGTGAATACCTGCCTGCCGGCAGGCAGGTGAGTTATGTAAAATACTAGTGTGCGCCTCGAATTGCACTAAAGTGCGAAAGTCCTATACAAAGCGATGGACTATGCTCTGGGACGTGGTATTGTACAGACAATTACGTATTATGATGTGATGGATTATCCCATGACCGTTTTTGAGTTGTGGCGTCACCTCATTGTCAAAGATGCAAATATGGCTTGGTCTTTACAGGACGTACGATCGTGTTTGCAATCTTGTGAAATGAGGGAATTTGTTGGACAAAAAAATGGATTTTATTTTTTGATGGGAAGGGAGTACCTTGTGCTTGAACGGCGTAAAAGGCAGCGCATCAGTCTTTTGAAAATTCAACGTCTCAAACGAGCAGTGTGCTTTTTACGAGCGGTTCCGTTTGTGCGAGGAGTAGGTATTACGGGACGTTTGGCTTTTTGCAATGCGCAGGAGTCTAGTGATTTGGATGTACTGGTTATTCTAGGTGCAAAGCATATTTGGATTGGTCGGATCTTGGTGACTATGTATATTCAGATGATTGGTATGCGTCGCTATGGGGATAAGAGTACAAATCGTATTTGTTTGAACTATTATGTCAGTGATGATTCTTTGACGGTGCCAACGCAAGACCTTTATGGTGCACACGAGTATAGTTTTATCGTGCCACTTATTGGCGCAGAGGTTATGAAGGACTTTACCAAAGCAAATACCTGGATCCGTCAGTACAAGCCACATTATATGAGTGAGATTTCTGCAAGCACATGGACGTATGTGGACCATTCATTTCTTGGATATGTGCAAAAAATTGGGGAGTGTGTTTTTGGGTTTTCCTTTTTGGAGCGTCATGCGAGAAAATTTCAGTATGCCAAAATTATGAATAATCCTCTGACGAAAAATCCTGGTGCTATGATCATTGCAAATGATAAGCACCTCGTTTTTCTCCCGAAGCCACACGGACCACATGTTTTTGAGGAGTATCAAAGGCGATTGATGGCCCTTGAGTTATCGTGGCCTCGCAGCTAGTTACCTTTGAACACGCAGGCTGTATGCTTATGAACGCGAATACTTGTGGGTGATAATGCCCCAACGATATAATACCATCTCCAACGAACCACCTTACACCCAAGTCCCGTCGCTCGCGAGCGACTGGACTCGCGAGTGACGGGACGAGTGACAGGGCAAGCAACATACCTGCCTGCCGGCAGGCAGGTGAGTTATGTAAAATACTAGTGCGCTCCTTGAATTGCACTCAAGTGCGAAAGTCCTATAAAGTGAGGAAATCTTGTGATACTATGGTGAGACGGTTCTAATCTATAAAGATTTGTGATGATTCGATTAGTGGTATTGTTTTGTTTTTTACTTACACCGGTGCAGGCATTGGCACTTGTGGTTTCTGGTGTCGTAAGTGAAGCGAGTACGCCAGAGTCTATTACTCTTGAGGGTGTTGATATTGGCTCTTTTGAGCAGATTGTTATCGTCGATACTGGTGAGGAGCGGGTGCGCTTTCGCAATGATTTCGTGCCAGTGGAGGTAGGCCAGAAGGTTTTTGTACGGCGTGAGGATGATGGTTTTGGAGGAGAACTCATATCGCTCTATGATATTGATCGTAGTGGTGTGATATACGCAATTATGGCCTTGTTTGTCGGGCTTGTGTTGCTACTTCATTTTCGTAAGGGTCTCAAGTCTCTTTTCTCTCTGGTGATTACGATCATTACGGTGTTTTTCATCCTTTTGCCTGCTTTGAAAAACGGCTATTCTCCTGCGCTTGTGGGATCAACGATTGCTATAGTTTTGCTGGCAGTGGTGATGCTTTTTACGCATGGATTTCGTGCAAAGACGTACGTCGCGATGGTTGGTACGTCGCTTGCTATTATTATCACGACAATCCTTACTCTGATTAGCTTGAAGATTGGAAGATTTACAGGAATAGGTAATGATGAATCTTTTTCGATCGTTGTTTCTGGGTTGCCGATTGATATGCCTGAACTTCTGTTTGTAGGAATTCTTATAGGGATGCTTGGTGTTTTGGATGATGTAGCGATCACGCAAGCCTCGGCAACGCAGCAGCTCTACCACGCTGGTGCAAGAGGGAGGGCGCTTTTTTTGCAGGCTATGAAGATTGGACAAGATCATGTCGGCGCCCTCGTTAATACGCTTGTTTTGGCTTATACAGGCGCTGCTTTGCCACTGCTTTTGCTTACTACCCTTAAGACGGAGCCATTGCCTGCCTTGTTGAGCATTGAAGTTCTGGCTACGGAGATTATGCGTGCACTTCTTGGCAGTATCGGTGTTATCCTCGCTGTTCCGCTGACGACTTTTTTGGCTGTGCTGTTTGTGCGTCATATGCAAAAAGGATATAGAGAGGGTGATCACGATGGGCATGTACACTAAATAATGTGAGATACTAGTATGACGATGAGGAAGGATGATCATGTGCGTCAGTATGCTGTGGGTGGTTTTGATCAAAATTTTTCTTATGTGATTTGGAATCATGCAGAGCAAAGTGTGGCTGTAGTAGATCCTGCTGGTGATGTGGCAGCTCTTATAAATGATATTCGCGATTCAAACTATGCTGTGGAATTTATTTTGCTCACACACTCTCATGAAGATCATTGGCAAGAATTTGCAAAAATACTATCTTTGTCAGTAAAAACCTACATGCCAAAAATTATTGCGCATAGAGACTTTCTCTCAAGCGATATTTCTTGCTTAGATACATTTACCCCTGTAGAAGATGGGCATGTGGTTCATTTGGGTTCACAGAATATTCGCGTATTGGCTACGCCAGGGCACACATGTGATGCGGTGTGTTTTTTTCTTGCGGCAGGTCACTCACCTGATGGAAGGGGTAAGATCTTCTCAGGGGATACACTTTTCGTGGAGGGTTGTGGTCGCACAAGCCTAGAGGAAGCACCGTCACTATTTGACTCACTTATGCGTTTAAAAACTCTGCCAGAGAATACTATTGTGTACGCTGGACATGATTATGGATCTGTACCACATTCGACGATTGCTCATGAAAAAGTGCACAATCGTTTCATCTGTGCTGACTCACTAGATACGTTTCTTCTTGAAAGGTTCCCTCAGTGATTTTACGTGAGTAGCTCTCTCTGACTTAAGGCTTGTAATCGTCAAGTAATCTCTTCTATCAAAAAATTTGAAAATCAAGCGGTGGGACCTACTAGTCCAGAAATCCCTCTGCAAAGGGATTTCTTGGTTGACCCGAAGGCGTATTCAGAACTGAGAGACAGAGACTTGACTTTTGATAATAAATTAGTATAGTAAAGATATATTTTACAAAAGTGCTTACTGGAGGGAATAAAGATGAGTGGAGTAAATGAGCTAGAGTTTGTAGTGAGTCAAGCCATTGAAAGTGGCGATTATCGAACTGTGATAATTACAACGAAGCAATATTTGAAAAGAAACCTCACGCAAGATAAGGTGGACGATTTAACAAAAAATTGCTCAGTATGGCGAGGAGAGGCATTTATGGCAGCGAGTCAAGGAGCGTCTGCACCTGTCGTTGAGAGTCTTGTTGAAAAATATATATCAATTGGTGATGGGGTAAACGCTGATCGCACAGCAAGGTTAAATGAGCGCAAACTCAGAAAGGAGGAGGTTGATAAGGTTCTTAAAATAGCAATTAAAAAAAGATGTACATTGCAACTAATGCTAAGGATTGCCTCGCTAGGTATATCACAGCAGTATTTCAACGAGCTTTTACTAGCTTATAAAACCTTGCAGAAGGATGTTGAATGCAACGCACTTCTAAAATTGAAGACTGCCTAATGTTCTGGAACAAATAATCTTTACAATACCTACTGCCACTGGAAGTGTATCCTAATACGCTTCCAGTTTTATTTTACGAGAAATCCTCTAGTTGGCTAATTGATGACTTGATATACGCTTGCTTAAAAAAAAGTTCGGAAAACCAAGCTTTGGGGCTACATTAATCATTATAGGTGGAGAGCTTTTTTATGGTGTATAATAATAAGTGTAATTTAGGGTCTGATTTTTTATGGAAAATTTTATCATGAAAGCTCTTCGAAATTATTCTCGTACAACACTTTTTTGTCTTTTGGCTATTATTGTTTCGTTGAGTATTCTTTTGTGGGTATGGCTTTACTCTTCTCAGCAAAAAACGGCACTTACTTTGGGGGAGGCGCGGGGATTGTACTGGGAAGAGGCGGACGCTCTTGCGAACACTCCGTATGAGCCAGGCCTCAATCCAAGTCCTCTTTCTGGACTTCCGTGTGATCTCGGGATCTCACGACCACTTGCTATTATGTATTCTGGTGATCCAGAGACACGTCCTCATTTCGCAGGTATTGCGGAGGCTGGTTTTGTCGTCGAGATGGCACATCGTTATCCTAGTGGTGCCACGCGCGTCATGGGTATCTTTGACTGTGTGAAGCCCTTTTTGGTAGGGCCACTTCGAGCTGGACGTGTCGACTTTCTCAATGTGGCTACCGCCTTCGATGCAATCTATGTGCCTTCTGGTGGTGATAGTGTAAGTAACGCTTTGCTTTCTCGTGGTGTGCAAGACCATATCGATTGTAGTGGACAAGTGTTACCACAAGGTAATGATGAAGCTTGTTTTACTCGCGATGTTACGGAGAGCTCTCTGGTGCTTGAAGACCGCAGTTACGGTGATGCTGTTGCGCTTTTTGCACAGGCGCGTAATGAAGGGTACTCAATCGAAAATACGTTTGATGGCTTTACACATGTGCAGGATTTGCCACGCTCTGCACGTACTCCTGACGGATTACTGGAGATCGGATATCAAGATGGATTTGAGGTTACGTATGTTTATAATGAGCAGTTTAATCGGTATGACAGATACTTCGGCAATCAACCTGAGTACGATCTCAACACTGGTAAGCGTGTTGCACCCCGTAATGTTATCGTATTGAAGACAAATCGACAGCCATTTGTCGTAGAGAATGATTATGTGAGTCGAGGATTACTTGATCCGTTTACTGATGTGACAGATGAGAATCGTAGTGTTAGTGATGGTAATTTTCCAAATTTTGCCTTGGGAGATGCTTGGTTTGATGATGTGACTGAGGGTTGGGCACATTTCTATCTTAATGGAGAGGAGATTGTGGGTTCTTGGCGTAGAGAGAGGGATATTAATGCAGATACTGCTGCAAATTCTCGTGCGCCATTTCTTTTTCTCGATGGTGAGGGTCAAGAGATCAATTTTGTGCCTGGGCAAATTTGGATGCATGTCTTGGATGAGCAGAGGCAGTTTCGTTGGCTTTAAGTCGTCGGGATCTCTGCAAGGGAGACTATCTTTGCTAGAGACGTGTTTTCTTTATAGGACTTTCGCACTTTGTACCCTCAAGGGGCATCTCATACCCTCAAGGGGCAGCTCCTACCCTCAAGGGGCGTAAACCTGCGCTTCTTCGTTGCTACATCAGTATTTTCGAATCCCGTCGCTCGCGAGTCCTGTCGCTCGCGAGCGACGGGACGAGTGACAGGACGAGTGACAGGACAAGCACCATATGTGAATACCTGCCTACCGCAGGCAGGTGAGTTATGTAAAATACTAGTGTGCGCCTTGAATTGCACTAAAGTGCGAAAGTCCTATCTAAAGTCTGTATTTTGACTAGACTTTTTAAGTCATTGACTTTGCATATTTATGGGAACATATATTCGTATCTTCATTATCCTTGCGCTCACTGTGGCTGGTTTTTTGGCGTATATTTGGTTGCAATCGCCTGCTAGTGATGTCAGAAAAGATGTTATTGCCACGAAAGCCCCAGAAAAAGCAGTTGCAGAGACTACACCCTTAGAGGATGCTACGTATATTAAATCTGCAGATGCTAGTCCTATCACAGGATTACCTTGTCGTAATCATGATTCGCGGCCTCTTGCGATTGTGTATTCTGGTGACGTCGAGACGCGGCCGTATTTTTCCGGAATTGATAAAGCAGGTTTTGTCGTGGAGATGGATCATCGTTATACGCACGGAGGGACTCGCGTGATGGGTATATTTGAGTGTGAAAAGCCAGATGCTGTTGGTCCGATGCGCAGTGGTCGTGTCGATCTTCTCGCGGTTGCGGCTTCGTTTGATGCAATTTATGTCCCATGGGGCGGGGATAGCATTTCCAAAAATTTACTTAAGAAACGCATACATAACCATATTGATTGCAATAGTGAGGTGGCTCCTGGCGGATCTCCTGCTTCGTGTTTTCGTCACTCATCAGCTATTGTGCCGCTCGGCGGGGAAGACCGGGCATTTGCCAGCGCTCCGCACCTTCAGGCACAGGCTGCTAATGTAGGTTATGGAACACGAAATACTTTTGGTGGGTATCGTCATAAAGGTGAGATACCCGCCTCACAGCGCCCAGTAGTTGGTGTGCTGAGAATCGGATATATGCAGGGATTTGAAGTTTCATACCAATACAATCAAGAAACGAACTCTTATGAGCGCTTTTTTGCCGGAAGAGCGGAGTATGATTTCATATCAAAAAAACGTGTCGCTCCTAAAAATGTTATCGTTATTTCGGCAAAGAAAGGAACTTTTAACATCGGTGATCAATTTAAAGTTGATCCATGGGATGGCGTAGAGACGCAATACCAAAAAAACGATACAGGTCAGTACCCTAATTTTGCACTTGGGGACGCTTGGTTTGATACTGAGCGTAGTGGTGAGGCGAGGATCTATATGAATGGTCAAGAAATTGTTGGCTCATGGAAAAAAGGAGATCAAGCACGTGATCCCTATATCTTTCTCTCTGCAGAGGGTGAAGAAATTTCTTTTGTGCCGGGTCAAATATGGTTACAAGTTGTTGATACTGATCGGGTAGTACAGTGGAATTCTGGTGCAAGTAATGAGTAATAGGACTTCCTCATTCTGCACCCTCACTGGTCAGAAATCTGAGCTTCTACATTACTGAGCAAGCAACCTGACAAGCAACAAATGCTCATTTATCTCGTGTAAAATACTAGGGTGCGCCTCGACACTGTCACTCGCGAGTAACGTGTCTTGATCCGCTAACTGGCGGAGCGCTAAAGTGCAAAATTGTCACAGTACTATAGAGCTTTATTTGTGGTTAGTATTTTATAAAGAATGAGGTTTATCAGTGATGCACTCACAGAGATTGTGATGAGACTTTTTATGAAGAATGAGAGTGGGAAGAGGTAGTATGAAAGATCATCAGGTGTGGTGACCCAGAAGTCATTGGAAAAGAGAATGTTGTGAAAGATATCAGACCAAAAGTAGGAAAAGACTGGTACGAGAGCAAGTGGTAAAAGTGTGATGAAAATATTTCTCTTAAGAGTTCTCAGAGCTCTTTTTTTCTCCCACAATACAGTCGTGCAAAGAAGCGCTAGTACAAAAATGAGAAATGTTTGATCGTAGATCTTTCGAACATCATGCATGTGGATTATTTCTGATGGACTCCACAGTGTTGGGGAGAGAGATTGTGTATGTAAAAAAAATCTTGTGAGGTTCGTATGTGCTGCTTGCAGACTATCTTGGCCTAGGTATGCAGTGGTCTGTTGGGGCGTGTTTATACTGTACCACGGAGTGAAGTAAACAAGACTAAAAAGAGGTATAGAGAGCGAGATGACGAGAGTGCTGATTAAGAAAATAAATAATCGCATAATTTCGAAAAAATGTTACAATAGATAGAGTATTTGAGATAGGGTATTTGAGATAGGGTATTTGATTTATCATTTTTTTTGAGGAGATGATGTCTCTCAGTATACAGCATTATAAAGAGTACTCCTTTTTTGGTCGTTGGAGTAATTCTATCAATTTACTTTCTATTGACTTTTTATTGCTTTTGGGTTATACTAGGATTTAATACGGATGAGGAGGATTTCAAGCACTTCGATGGTTTTTAACCTAAATGCTTTTTTTGTGTGATAAGCGTCACACATTATTTGAATAATATATCAATACAGTGTCATGATGAAGGGATCTTATAAAAATGAAATATTGTCGATTATTATGCCTGTCATAAGTCGCAATGCAGAGTCCGTGACAATTATTCAAAATATCATAACATCTCTTGAGGAGCTCATTGAGTTTGAAATTCTCATTGTGGGTTCTGATAGTTCAGTCGTCGACTTGTTGCAACTTTTTAAAAAGGATTCGCGTATTCAGTTCGTGCGTTGTGGCGAGGATGTTGCGCGTACTGATCAAAATCTTTTTATTGTGGGATCGCAGTATGCACAGGGGACGCTGAGTGCTTTTGTTAGTGATGAACTACCTTTTGTTGCTGAGACACTTTTGGAAATGACTGATGAGGTTTTGCGACTGGATGGCGATATGATTGTGGCGACAGGGAAAGAATTAGGTGACATGGGGCCACTATTTTGCCTTATCAGAACGCATCTTGTCAAAAAGGTGCATCTTTTGCCTGAGCACAATTTATTAGCACAGTTGCTTGAGCGATCAGATTTATCAAAAGTCTATGGAGCCCTTTACCCACCAGAAAAAAGTCAAGAAGCGAGTAATCGTTTTTTTGCAGGATCTGGATCTTCCATTGACACAAGCTCTCAATTACCGTCCCAAGAGAGTCATAATATAGTGGATTACATATCCATGCCAGCAGAGAAAGTTGTTGACCACGTAGTAGCCAAAAAGTCTCATGATAAACGTGAGAAAGCGGCACTGATTAAACTTGTCTCTATTATCGCTGGGCTTCTTATGTCTATCGTAGGCGCCTCTTTTGTTTCATTGACGCTTGGTAGTACTTCTGATGATGTCTTTCAGTTTATCGTTGTAACGCTTGCACTTTTTCTCTGTACGCAAGGACTTTTTGCGTTGTTTTTGATGCTGTACTCTTGGGAAGATCCAGACAGAATCAAACAATCAAAGTCTCCAAAACAATATGCTGATCCTGAGCTTTCCTTTAGTGTGATGGTACCTGCACGAGAAGAAGAGGCTGTTATTGGTCAAACACTAGAAGGTATAGCGCAAATGAATTATCCAGCTGACTTGACGGAAATCATGGTTATTTGTAGTGATGATGATACGGGTACGATCGCTGCTTGTGAAGAGGCTATTCGTCGCATCGGCGCAACAAATATGCGCTGTGTTGTTTACAGCGCCCCTCCTATTAATAAGCCAAATGGTTTAAATCACGCCTTAGCTGCTTCTCGTAATGATGTGATCGTGATCTTTGACGCTGAAGATGACCCGCATAAAGACATCCTGGCTATTGTAAACACGGTTATGCTCCGTGATCAGGCTGATGTCGTGCAAAGTGGAGTTCAGCTCATGAATTACCGGACAAATTGGTTTTCGATGTTTAACGTGATGGAGTATTATTTTTGGTTTAAGTCAGCCCTTCATTTTTTTGCAAAAATGGGTATTATTCCCCTTGGTGGTAATACGGTTTTTTTCAAGAGAGGTTACCTCAATAAAGTTGGAGGTTGGGATAATTATTGCCTGACAGAAGATGCTGATATCGGTATTCGGTTATGCAACCTCGGTGCCAAGATCAGTGTAGTATACGATGAGAAACATTCAACGCAGGAAGAAACACCGCCGACAATGGCTAGTTTTGTCAAACAGCGAACAAGATGGAATCATGGATTCTTGCAAATACTTCTTAAAGGTGAGTGGAAAAAACTGCCAAAAGCGCATCAGCGATTCTTTGCTTTTTATATTGTTTTGTGGCCGTTTATGCATGCACTTCTTTTTCTCTACGTGCCAATCTCGATATGGCTCGCATTTACCTTTAAATTGCCAGCTTTTATGGCGATTGTTGTAAACCTACCGATCCTTGTTGTCTTTTTGCATTTTGCGATTTTCTTGGTTGCGCTGTTTCAATTTACGCGAGACTATAAATTGTCATATCCTTTTTGGTTACCACTTAAAGCACTACTTTTTTATTTTCCTTATCAGATATTGCTGGGTCTTGGAGCCTTTCGGGCAGTTGGTCGACTGGTCAAGGGTGATCTCACATGGGAAAAAACAGAACACACAAATGCACACCGTTCTCCAGTTCAAGCTGAACCCCTACAGACCTCAAGTAAAAAATTACATGAAAACGCATGAAACGAACATACGAAATCATTTTAATTTTGGCGCTGCTCATTATTTCTGGCGTTGCTCATGGCGTTAACATGTCTGAGTATCCTTATTTTGAAAACGATGAGGGTGCCTATATGTCGCAAGCTTGGTCGCTTGTTACCGATGGTGAGCTAGCTCCTTATACGTACTGGTACGACCACGCGCCTTTTGGATGGATTTTTATCGCAGGATGGGCAATTGTGACAGGTGGTTTTTATACTTTTGGTGACCCTATTGTTTCCGGAAGGATTCTGATGCTTATCCTTCATGTGATTACAACGTTTTTTGTGTACTTTATTACGCGACGCTTGAGTCAGAGTCCTTTTGCAGCTGCCTTGGCATCGCTTATCTTTGCTCTTTCACCACTTGGGATCTATTTTCAGAGGCGTGTGTTGCTTGATAACATTATGATTTTTTGGGTATTTGCTTCGCTGGCGATTCTTATGGTGCATAAGCTAAAGTTGCGCCATGTTTTTGCAAGTGGATTGCTGTGTGGGTTTGCGATTCTTACCAAGGAGAATGCGGTCTTTTTTGCACCAGCGTTTCTCCTTGCTGTGTATATGTTATCGCACACGTCGCATAGAATTTTTGCTATGATGTCGTGGCTTGCTATGATGGGGGGTTTTGTAATTATGTATCCACTTTATGCACTTATTAAATCAGAATTTTTCCCCTCTCCGGACGGTGAACATGTAAGTCTTTTGGGGACACTTGCCTTTCATGCAAGTCGTGGAACAGATTTTCCTTTTTGGCATCCGTCAAGTGAATTCCATAATGCTTTTATTGCTTGGATCGATAAAGATCCTTTCACCATTACCATGGGTGCATTTTGTTCTCTTGTGGTGATTGCTTTTGCGTATTGGCACAAACCTTTCCGTATTCCAGCTGCTTTCACCTTTCTTTCATGGGCCTTTCTTTTGCGAGGAGGTCTTATTTTGGAGTTTTATCTTGTTGCACTATTGCCATTTTTGGCGATGTGTGTGGGTATGGTTATGCAAGAAATTGTGCGGACGCTTGGTGATAAATGGAAGTTTGTTTACTATATTCTGGCTGTTACTGTTGCCTTGTCTATGTCTTTTGTGATTGCAACTTTTAGCTTTGATCATTTCACAAATTCAGAATCAACTCCACAAGATGATGCCGTTGCTTGGATAAGGGAGAATGTGGATGAAGATGCAAAGATCATCATTGATCAATCTGCGTACTTGAAGCTGCGTGATCCTGAAGGAAAGTATTACGAAAATGCAGACTGGTTTTGGAAGGTGGAAATAGATTCTGAAATTCGCCAGGGGAAGTATAATGATGACTGGCGTGAGGCTGATTATATACTCGCGACGCATGAATTTCTCAAGCAGATTAATGAAAATCAGTTGCCATTTGTACGTGAAGCACTAGATCATTCTGATATCGTGGCGCAGTGGGGCCCACTCTCAGATGGTACTCATCTCAACTTGGCGCAGTACATTAGTACCAATGGTGACTGGGCAATGGTATACAAAGTTCGTGATGACGAGCGTATTGCCGAGGATAACATATGGAATTGGTACAAGGGACAGTTTATTCGTTCCTATGGACAAGTTGTTGATCCCTATCAGAATGAGCAAACAACGTCTTCTGGACAGGCTAATGCGATGCTTCGTGCCGTATGGATGGATGATCCAGCGATGTTTGATGGCTTATGGACATGGACAAAAGATCATTTGCAGTTTCGCCAAGAGGACAAACTGATCTCACGACTATGGGAAAAAGATGAGAGTGATAAGTATGGAATTGCAGATTCTGGTGCAGCAACCGATGCAGATACAGATGTTGCCATGGCGCTATTGTTTGCTCACAAGCAGTGGGATGATCGTGGTTATTTAGTAGAAGCTCAGGAGATTATCAGTGATCTCTGGGATAGTGGTGTTGTGCGTGTGGGTTCGCAATATTATATGGGTGCAAGTACTCGACCGGAGATAGGACAGTCATACTTGGTAAATCCATCTTCCTTTGCACCGGCAGCGTACCGTATGTTTGGTGAGGTTGATGAAGATCCAACGCATGACTGGGACGCACTTATTGATAGTGGGTATCGCTTATTGGAAGGGCTTCGCAATGCAAATGCTAGTGGAAGTGCTTTGCCGCCAAATTGGATTGCAATTGATCAAAATAGTGGTGTCGTACGAAGTGCTGTGCAGTATATTGAGAAAGATTCTAATGTGTATGGATTTGATGCATTTCGTGTGTTTTACCGTGTAGCGCAAGACGCAGCTTGGTATGATGAGAAACGTGGATTTGCATTTTTGGAAAATTACGTACCCTTTATGAAAGAGCAATGGGCAAATGAAGAAATTTTTACGCTCTATACCAAAGATGGTGTGCCGCGGTCTAATGTTCAAAATATTGCTACTGACATGGGTGTTTTGAGTGTACTGAGTAATACTGATCCTGTTGCTGCAAAAGATTTCTATGATCGGCGTGTTGTCACTGCGTTTAATGAGGCTGGATACTGGGGCGATGCGGATGATCTCTATGGCCAGACATGGGCGTGGTTTGGAGGAGCGCTGTTTAAGAAGGATCTACCAAATTTGTGGACATTCGAAAAGGTTGAGCAAAGAGGTGAGGAGGGATTAGATGCTCGGTATAACCGATAAGTACTCTCAATACTTTCTATTAAAAAACTAGGTAATGTGCCTAGTTTTTTGGAGTATTTCTGCGAAGTGGCACCACTCTTGTTAGAGAAGACCTAAGTCTAGTTGGATTTCTTGGCTCATCATGCCTGTGTGCCATGGTGGGTCAAAGGTAAGTTCTATCGTAACCGTTTCTATCCCTGCTACTTTACCAAGTTCTGTTTCTACTTCGTATTTAATTACATCAAAGAGAGGGCAACCAATTGTGGTCAGTGTCATCGTGACTACTACTTCATCTTTTCCTTTTCTGCGGACTCCATAAATGAGTCCCATGTCTGTGATGGGTACGTGAATTTCTGGATCATTGATGACGCTGAGCGCTTTGATGAGATCACTTTCTCTTTTCATGTCTGGAATGCCTTGCATACAATGTATTTTTACATAAAATCCCCTTGAGGAAGGGGAATTTATTTTTGATGTATTGATTTGTATCTTCTAGAGAATGTCCTGCCCGTTTTTGGTTACTTTTATGGCCATCACAGGACAAGCGCGAGCTGCATCGACTATATCTGCTTCGTCGTTTTCACTTGCGCTGGACATGACGATTGCTTTGCCATCATCATCTAGGGTAAATGTTTTGTCGGCTGGAGGAATGCAGGCACTTGCACCTATGCATGCCTCACGATCAATAGTTATTTCGATTTCTCCAACGGCGACAGGTCCTGATGGGCTATTTGCGTTTAATGGCTCACTCATTTTATTTCTTTTAGAGGGTTATTGAGTGCTCTGTGAGAAGCTTCTAAAGCAAGGACACCACATTTTAAGCGGTTCATGCTTAGTTCAATCTCGAGCATCTTCAAAATATCATCCTTATCTATCTTTGTCAAATAGTCAATAGTTTGACCTTTTACTTTTTCAGTTAACATGGAAGCTGTGGCTTGTGAGATGGCGCAGCCACTACCATTAAAAGAGATCTCTTGAATGATATTCTGGTTAATGTGTAGATCAATACAAATTTTATCTCCGCAGGTGGGGTTGAGTGCGCAGTTTCTGTGCGTAGCATTTTTTAACTCGCCATAGTTTTGGGGGTCTTTGTAGTGCTCAAGAATTTGTTCTTGGTAGATATTCATTGGTGGGTGTTGATTACTTTTTTGAAAAAACTTCTATTGTTTTGTGAAGCCCTTTTATGAGAGTACCTATATCTTTTGGTGTGTTATAGATCCCAAAGCTTACTCTTGCAGTCGCTTGTACACGTAGAGTCTCTATGTGGAGTGGCATAGTACAATGATTGCCGGCACGAATTGCAGTGTTTGACTCTGTATCGAGGATTGCAGCAATATCATGGGGGTGTATGTTTTGTAGCGTAAAACTTATGAGACCAATACGTTGTTTCGAATTTTGCGGTCCAAAAATTTTTATATCTGGTACTTTCTGTAATTTTTGGAGGGCGTAGGTGGTGAGGTGACTTTCGTGGGATTGAATTGTCTCTATGCCAATAGATTGTATAAAGTCTATAGCTGCTCCTAGGCCTATAACACCTGCGATGTTTGGTGTGCCGGCTTCGAGTCTGTGTGGAAGCTGGGCATACGTCGTATCACTGGATGATACATGAGCGATCATATCTCCTCCGGTGAGGAGTGGACGTATTTTCTCTAGCATCTTCTTTTTACCCCAGAGAACACCTGTACCGGTTGGTCCGTAAATTTTGTGAGCTGAAAAAGCAAGGAAATCACAGTCAAGATCATTCACATTGATTTGTATGTGTGAAGCTGCTTGCGCTGCATCAACTACTACGATTATCTGTGGATTGATCGCTCGCGCTTGAGCAATGATTTTCTTTAATGGGTTGATTGTTCCCAGAACGTTCGAAATGTAAGGGAGAGCAAGTAGGGTTGTGTTTGGGTTTATTTTTTGCAGAAAATCTTTTTGATTTACGTGAAATTTATCGTCAACCGCTATGACAGCAAACGTGTTTTTTTGTTTGAGATATATGCGGTTTCGTTGGTTGATACAATGCTGCCAAGGCACAAAGTTTGCGTGATGATCTGTTGTGGTGACAACAACGTGTTTGGTCTCCTTGTCGGTGAGATTTAAGATGCTGTGTGCTAGGATATTGATACTGTGCGTTGTTCCTGCGGTAAAGATAATTTCATTTGTGTCATTTGCTCCAATAAACTGGGTCACTTTACCTCGTACTGATTCGTATTCTTTGGTAGCTTGTTCACATAGACCATAAATACCACGAGAGACATTTACACCGTATTGGGTGTAGTATTCATTTATCTTGTTGCATACGCTGTCAGGCGTCAATGAAGTAGCTGCTGAGTCGAGATAAATAAGATTTGGGTGCGTATTGAAAATAGAAAATTTTTTTTTGTGTATATTCATATGCATAGACTACGTTTTCTCGCGCATCGTGTCAATACATGAAGCCGAAAGTCCAAGTACTTGTACCTACACTATTGTTTAAACGTTTTTCATTTTACGTGCCAGTGACGTGCTGAGATACGCCAGCTGGCAGAGCACTAAAGTGCGAAAAGTTTTATCACGTGATCACAGTGACCAGGGCACTTAGCTGGAAGTGGCTTAGATTTTAAGTAGTCAAAATTGTTTTTTTGTGAGATAATTTGTATATAAAAATAAAAAAAATCGTATGAGAAAAAAAGGGAAAGAAAGTCGTTTTTTGTGGGTAATTTGTTTGTTGTTAGCTGTTGGCGGACCAATCTATATTTTTCGTAATGCTATCGTTGGAGATCGTTCATTGCCAGACGTACCTGATGTTGGACTTTTTCAAGTAGATGCGCAGAAGAACCCATACTGTTTCGACGTTTCTCCCTTGGGGGATGGTGTTGGGTATAACTTTTCAGCCAATGAGGATTGTTACCTCAACAGTGAGGCAGCTCGCGCAAATGGAGCAGAGCCGAAAAATCATTGTTTCGATACAGACCCAACTGGGGACGGGAAAGGATGGAATGCCTTCACAGAGAAGCTGTGCTACTTTGGTACAGATAAAGCATTTGGTCCCGCAGAACCTCCTACAGGAAACCCATTAGAAGATCCTGGCTTGGATGTGTGCATTGATTCTGCTCCTGTTGACGGCGTTGGTTTTAATGCGCAGCGTAATGCAGAGTGTTACCTCAACAGCGAAGTTGCCCGAGCAAATGGAGCGGATCCACGAAATCACTGTTTTGATACAGATCCTACAGGAGACGGGAAAGGATACAATGCAGCAGATGATCGAACTTGTTATTTCCAGGTAGGTGGTCCAGTTATAGAACCCCCGACGAAACAAGATATCTGTGTAGACGCTACACCTGTTGACGGCGTTGGTTTTAATGCGCAGCGTAATGCAGAGTGTTACCTCAACAGCGAAGTTGCCCGAGCAAATGGAGCGGATCCACGAAATCACTGTTTTGATACAGATCCTACAGGAGACGGGAAAGGATACAATGCAGCAGATGATCGAACTTGTTATTTCCAGGTAGGTAGTACAGCAGTGGAGCCACCTGTAGAAAAAAAGCCTGTGGAAAAGCCTACGACGGATATAAAGATTCCTGAGAATTTACGATCTAGTAAGGTTAGTTCAAGTTCTATTACCATTTTGTGGGACCAGGTTACTGGTGCTGAAGGCTACAATATTGAACGTAATGGTAGTTATTTCACCACAGTAAATGCAGCGACATCATTTATTGACTCAGATGTAAAAAACTTGACTGCTTACAGCTATAAAGTTAGTGCATTTGGAGGTGGAAAATTTTCGAACAACTCTGAACCGCTAAAGGTGGTAGCTGTAAATGGAGGAGGAGATACGTCAGTGCCTCCAGCTGATAAGGCAACATTACCCGCTAATTTGCGTGACCAGTATAGCATTGCATTTTTTGACGAGTTTAACGGTCAGTATTTGAATCCTGAAAAATGGAACACTTCATTTATTTGGCCTTCAGATCTGATTATTAATAATGAAGAGCAGTACTATGTAGACGTAAATGGTCAGGATAACGACCTGGGTGTTTCACCATTTAGTTTCGATGGAAGTAGTTTGACGATTTCAGCACGTAAAACGCCAAGCTCAGTGCCAGCTGATCGTGTGGCAAATCAAGAGTATATCTCTGGGCTCATCACATCATATGACGCCTTCAAATTTACGCATGGTTACGCTGAGGCGCGCGTCAAGGTGCCCAAAGGCCAAGGATTATGGCCTGCGTTTTGGCTACTTAATGCTTACTACAGAGAAGGTGAGAAAAAACCAGAAATTGATATCATGGAATATTTAGGTCATCAAACGTCGCGCGCTTATCAGACATACCATTACTTTGATCCTGCGGGTAAGAAAATTTCAAGCGAGTCCCATGTTGATAAGAGTGACTATACAGATGGGTATTACATCTTCAGTGCGGAGTGGAAGCCAGGACTTATTCAATTCTATATCGATGGTAAGCCACATCATAAAATCGAGGGTGATGGTGTTGCAAACGAGCAGATGTATCTACTTGCGAACTTGGCAGTTGGGGGTTGGTGGCCGGGTACGCCAAATAGTCAAACGGAGTTCCCAGCTGAGTATTCGATAGATTGGATCCGTGTTTACCAGAAGAACTAGAGTTTTTTCTAGTGGTCATTACTCTGAATTTCTCGTACAAGTGATGTAAAGTATGGTTTACATCACTTGTTTTGTGTTATACAATGAGTTTACTAAAATATTTTATGAAAAAAAGCGTATCTTATACTGCCATAGGAGTAATCGCTGGCTTATCACTTTTTTTATTCTACAATGAATTTGGTTCCAAATTTAGGGGTGAGAAAGATGTAGCACAAAACACCAAGCAAGAACTTGACCTTAGCGTATATCAGAGCGCTGTTTTTTCTGGAGGCTGCTTTTGGTGCACAGAGGCTGATTTTGAAAAAACTGATGGAGTTATAGAGGCGATCAGTGGCTATACTGGTGGCACAACAGTAGATCCTACCTACGAAGAGTCAAATACAGGCACAACAGGACATAGAGAGGCTGTAAAGGTGTACTATGATCCTGCAATTGTAGACTTTGCACAGTTACTTGAAGTCTACTGGCGTCATCATGACCCTCGCGACGCAGGGGGTTCTTTTGGCGATCGAGGACCACAGTATGGCAGTGCTGTATACTACACAGATTCTGAACAAAAACGTATCATTACACAATCGCGCGATGCGATGGAGGCTTTGGGTACGTTGGATGACCCGATTGTTAGTGTGATTGAAGAGCAAAAAGAATTCTATGTTGCGGAAGATTATCATCAGGATTATTATCTGAAGAATGCATCGCGCTATAAGCTCTATAGAGGCGCTTCTGGAAGAGACAAATATATCCAAGAGGTTTGGGGGAACAGCCTTGAAAAGGCACAAAAACATGCAGGTGGAAATCAGGCCAAGAAAGATTTACAGAAAGAATTGCAGAAGAATCTGTCAAAAAATGATAGTAAGAAAAATGAGTACTATACTTCTGGGCGAGATGAAATCCTTTTTCCCATAAATTATGAGAATTTTACACGTCCCTCGGATGAGATTTTGCAGCAGAAACTTACCGATATCCAGTATGATGTTACTCGACATGAGGGTACGGAGCGACCTTTTCATAATCCGTATTGGGATCAGAAGAAGGACGGCATTTATGTAGACATTATTTCTGGAGAGCCACTCTATTCTTCGACCGAGAAGTATGATTCTGGTACGGGGTGGCCGAGCTTTTATAAGCCAATTACGCAAAGTGCTGTGACGGAGCATGACGACTATAAACTCATGGTGAAGCGTACTGAAATCAGAAGCGCGATCGCTGATAACCATATCGGACATATCATCTTGGATGGGCCTGCGTGGAATGATAATGTACGACACTGTATGAATAGTGCAGCCCTTCGCTTTGTCGCGGTTTCTGATATGCAGGAGCAGGGATATGGAGAGTATCTCTCACTCTTTGAAGATGATGAAAAATTCTAAACATGTTGATTTGTAGATTATCATTACTCCTGGGCCCCTTCCTTATTTTATAACATTCTTACGAACACTGCAGAAGTACGACTTCGCAGGCAAAAGAAGTCGGACTTCGTTCACGCTAAGCTTTGACGTTTTTGTGCAATGAGGAGGTTCTAAGGTAGTCATTTATGAATAATTTGAGATGATATGGACGATGTATTTAAATATGTGATCTTGATTGCTGTAGGAGCGAGTCTTTTGGTGCTTGAGATCTTTTTTGATGCAAAAGAACGTAAGGAATCTCGGTCAAAACATGTTTCTCGAAACCTTGTTTTTGGTTTGATCGGTTCTGTTCTTGTGGGATTGTTTTATACAACCACGCTTGTAGCTGCTGATCGTTTTGCACAGCGTATTAGTTTTGAGGGATTGCTTGGCGTCTTACCATTTGGCAGTGTGGTGAGTGTGATCATCATATTTCTGCTTTTTGATTTGGTTTTGTATTTCTGGCATTTCATCAATCACAAGATTCCTTTTTTGTGGCGATTTCACCGAGTGCACCACAGTGACGCTGACCTGGATTTCTCAAGTGCGGTGCGGTTTCACGCTGGAGAGTTGCTGATCTCTATTCTTGTGAAGGCAACCTTTCTGGTCCTTACTGGTGCAAGTGTGGCCATGATTGCAGCCTTTGATGTGCTCGTGACGCTCTTTGCGCTGTATAACCACGCAAACCTCTCTATGGAGAAGGCTGAAAAGTTTTTGCGGTTTTTTATCGTTACACCTGATATGCATCGGATCCATCACTCGAAGCACCGCACGGAAACAGATTCAAATTTTACGACGATACTCAGTATCTGGGATAGGATTTTTGGTACCTATGTAAAAAAGACCTCCTATACTGATGGAGTAGGGCTCAATCAATACGAGAGGCCTGCATCGCGTACTTTGATGTCTTTACTTGCTATGCCTTTTAGACGAAAGTAATATGCTTGATATCCGTAAAAGCTATTACTAGAGTACATTAGGTTTGCTGTGGAGGATGATAACTTTTAAGAGAAGATTGACTCAGATTAGGAAAAAGTATAATCCTTAAGTAGCTTGAAATGCAATACTATACTACAAATGAACGCATAAGAAACTAAGTTGTAGATTGAAAAATATTTTACTATGAACTCAAAGAGATTTTTAATTGTTTTTATTTTATGTGCTGTGTGCTTGGTATTTGGTAGTATTTTTTGGGTGAGTGACGAAATTTATCATGATGATCAAGATCGAATCCGTATTCCAAGTGAAGTCAATCTCAGCCTTGTACAATCAGAAGAAATAAATAATCATTTTTACATGTATTTAAGATCCCCTGCTGGCAGTGGGTGTAAAAATCCAAATTTGCTAACAGCTTCAAAAATAAAGAGTGGATTGATGACTGTAGATATTGAAGGACGTATTATTAAAGCTGGTAATCCTGATATGGCTACCTGTGCGAAGGTAGTTACAGCCGAAGCACAAATACCAATAACAAGTTTTTTGGATGCAGGTGGAGGCGAAATCATTATTAATTTAAAGGGGGAGTCGAATAAGTATATTTTAAAAAAAGATGCTCAAAGAGTATATTTAGAGCCTATTGATATTTCGAATATAGTAGGTAACGATTTGGAATTAACCTTAACTGAATTTACGAACTAAGAATATTCTTTCAGTGGAATTGTCATGAAATTTATGACACATTATGAGCTTGTGAATATTTTCTTTATTCCAGATTGTTTGAGGTTTACGCTACGGAAATTTGTGCTTTTGGAGCTCTTTCTCGTAGTTGGATTATGAGGTCTTCGGCGAAGCCTTTGATCAGTAAGTCTTTGGCGTCTTTTTCTGAGAGGCCTCGCATTTGAAGGGTGTTTATATGTTCCTTGGAGAGGTGGGAGATGGTTGCTGCGTGGGTGCAGCGGACGTCTGCTGGGAGGATTTCTAATTGTGGTTTGGCGGTTACTCTTGCGTTTTCGGATATGATTAAATTTCTACTTTCTAGGGCGGCGTCGGTTTTGGTGGCTTTTTTGTGGAGGTGTATCATGCCTTCATAGCTAAATGATGAGGCGTCGTCGAAGATGCCTTTGATGAGGATGTGACTTTGTGCTCCTGGGACGGTGTGTTTTTGCCTTGTGATAAGGGTGTATTTGTCTTTGTCTTTTCCTTTGTATAGTCCAAAGACGTACAACTTGGCCTCACTGTCCGCTATAGTAAAGGAGAGATCGGCAGATTTGTCACGGAAGAAATATACATGGTCACCAGGCGTTTTGATGACAAAGCGAGATTTTTTGGAGTTTGTGATGTCTGCAAAAGTATTCATTATGTACTAGTTACTGTTTCTAAGTGTTTAAAGACTCTTTAGCCTATGCTATCCTCCATTTCCATGTTTATGAGCCTGTAGAGCTCTAGGGAGTATTCTAGGGGAATTTCCTTGGTTACTTCGTCTATGAAGCCATTGACGATCATTCCTCTGGCTTGAGCTTCGTTTAAGCCTCTACTCATCAGGGTAAAAAGCTTTGCTGCGTCGATTTTTTCTACGCTGGCTTCGTGTTCTGTTTGGGTGTCTTGCTCGAAGACATTGATGGTTGGAAAGGTGTCTGATTCGGATACATCATCGAGCAGGAGTGCATCACACTGGACGTAGCTTTTTGATCCTTTGGCACCTTTGTTTATATGGACGAGGCCTCTGTAACTACTTGTGCCAGTGTTTCTGGCGATTGATTTGGAGATCACACGTGAGGTGGTGTTTGGAGCGAGATGAAGCATTTTGGCTCCAGCGTCTTGGATTTGTCCTTTGCCTGCCATAGCGATAGAAAGCACTTCTCCTGAGGCGCCTTCACCGACGAGATGCACTGCAGGGTATTTCATGGTGATGCCTGAGCCGATGTTGCAGTCGATCCACTCAACCCGAGCGCCTTCGTGTGCTATAGCTCTTTTTGTGACGAGGTTAAAGATGTTGTTGCTCCAGTTTTGGACTGTCGTGTACCGTACTGTTGCGTTTTTGTGCGCGATAACTTCAACGACAGCACTGTGGAGTGAATTGGTTGAGTAGATCGGAGCAGTGCAACCTTCCATGTAGTGAACGCTTGAGCCTTCCTCAGCGATGATCAGTGTGCGCTCGAACTGGCCAAATCGCTCGGTATTGATGCGAAAATAGGCTTGCAAGGGCATGCTGACTGTCACTCCTTTTGGTACGTAGACGAACGACCCACCGCTCCAGACAGCGCTGTTGAGAGCGGCAAATTTGTTGTCACTTGGTGGGATGATTGTGGCGAAATACTTTTTAACAAGCTTGGGGTATTTCTTGATTGCGGTATCCATATCACAAAAGATGACTCCTTGCTTGGTGAGTTCTTTCTGTACGCTTTCGTAGACGACTTCACTTTCGTATTGGGCGCTGACACCTGCGAGCCAGTTTTTCTCGTGTTCTGGTACGCCGATGCGATCGTAGGTTTCTTTGATTTCTGGCGGAAGGTCTTCCCAGGAGCGTTCTTGGTTTTTGGTGGCGCGTAAGAAGTAGACGATGTCATCAAAATCAATGACGCTTAAATCAGCTCCCCACTGCGGCATGGGCTTTTCTAAAAATGTTTTGTAGGATTTCAAGCGAAAGTCACGCATCCAAGTTGCTTCTTTTTTGTATGCAGAAATCGCTGAGACCGTCTCAGTATCTAGCCCACGATCAGTTTTGACGTCAAACACTTCTGGCATAGCAAAACTATGCTTGTCGGGAGTGAGTTTTTTGGTATCAAGTGTTGGTGTAGCCATTGGGGGTAATAGTAACTTGTAATTGGTAACTAGTAACTAGTAAGTAAAGGGAAGATAAACTTATAGGTTTTGAGGATTTTTGTAGCTGTAGTTTGCAATTTTAGCATGAAACATGTTTTTTGCCCATGTGTGTTATGGGAGAGGTGTATGATAGAATACAATTATTATTATTGCATTATTATTGATATTTATTTATGCCGAAACCTACTGATGAGTCTACGTGGCCGTATATGTTTAGTGATGATATGCGTTTTGTGCAGAAAGCGATCGTTCGCCACCCCAAGGGTAGGCGATACTTTTTGGCCTTGAAGAGATCGGAGGAGTCTTTTACGCGGCCAGGGGATTGGGATTTACCTGGAGGAAGTGTACTTTTTGGAGAGCTTCATGAGGAGTCGATTCGTCGAGAAATTTTGGAAGAATCAGGATTGGAAGTGGGAGAGTTTCAGCTGGTTGATTTTTATACACAGTGTGAAGCCAAAGATGGTGTGGAGATCTATAGTATATATGTCAGCTATAAGGCGACATCACAACAAACAACTATCATCCTGAGTGATGAGCACACAGAATCGCAGTGGGTTTCTTTGGAAGAGTTTGATGAACTTTGTGGGGCTCAGTATCTTAAAGACATTGCGCATAAAGCCTATCAGCAGGAAGAGGCATAAGCTGCTAGATTTTTTCGAAACCTGCTTTTTCAATTTTTTTGGCTAGTTCAGCTGTGCCAGTCTTTACGAGTTTGCCCTCTTTTATGACGAGTGTGGTGTCTGGTTTTAAGTATTTAAGGATGCGATTGTAATGGGTGATCATGATGATTGTTTTGTCTGTGCCTTTCACAAATTTCTTGAGAAATTGAGCGATTGTCTTGAGGGCATCTACATCAACCCCAGTATCGATTTCATCCAAGAGGATGTATGTTGGGTCGAGAATGGCCATTTGGAGAACTTCTATTTTTTTGCGTTCACCACCGCTCAAGCCTTCGTTGAGTGAGCGAGTGAGTAGTTCTGGGGCGATGTGTAATTGTTGCGCTACTGCATTGATTTGATTATTCAGTTCAACTGCAGTCATTTTTTTGCCATCTACTTCACGATCTTTGGTTGCTGCGCGCAGGAGCCCAAATACTGTCACACCTGCTATTTCTAGAGGGGATTGCATAGACAGGAAGATGCCATGAGTAGCTCTTTCATTTGGGGAAAGGTTTTTGAGGTTTATGATTTTTTTATCGCCTTGGAGGGAGAGTTTTGATTTGGAGGCTAGTTTGAAAGCTGGGTCACCCATGATGGTCCGAGCGAGGGTGCTTTTGCCTGAGCCGTTTGGTCCCATGACAGCGTAAATCTTACCTGGTTTAAAGGTGAAGTCTACATCGCTGAGGATGGTTTTGCGGACGTTTTCTTCTGCTACTTTGGCGGTGAAGTTTGTGAGGGTAATCATGGGGAATAGGTTATAGGGGTTAGGTTATGGGTAATAGATCTTCGGAGTAGCCAGCCCAAGGCTGATCACCCTCTGGGTGGTAATCAGTAACTAGTCACTAGGAACTAGCAGTGAAATATCATAAGAATTAACGTGAGACTAGTATAGCATTTGCACGGTATAGGGTAAAGAAAAATTCTCCGTAGTTTTGTACGGAGAACCTTGTGATGCTGACGTAGAGACTTAGTGTGTCAGTGTAAATCCTGGGCCACCGACATTGGCACGATTAGTTCTATTTGCTTGACGTAATTCTTCAAAGCTTTTTCTGTCAGCTACTGCAATTCTTCTTACAATTGATGAAGTGCTGGGAAGGCGAATTCCTCCGCGTTTTTCCCTCCGCAACTGTCTCAGTCTTTGTTCAGCTGACGCTTTATCACTACTACTCATTACCCTTGTGCTCCGTTTAGTTTCATGCGATTGACTACTTCACCAAAAATTTGTGTTCGTTGTTCTGTGGCTAAGCTATCCATCCACACTGATAATTCCTCCTGCGTGACAGGATTTATTACTGGGAATTTCGTCGCAGCTTCGGGGAACATCTCAGCTCCTAGTGCTCGTCGCGTTATTTTGAAAATGTAGTCTTCTTTGGTCAAGGAACGTGATGACATTGCAATGTCCTTTCAGAGAAATGTATGGCTACTTTAGCATGAGATCATTAATGTGTAAATGTATTTTTGAAGTCTGGTACAATACAACTATGGAAAATGAAATTGTACAATTTCTTCTTGCGCATGGGTATTTCATTATGTTTGTTTTGATGATTGTTGAGGGTCCTATTGTTACGCTTGCTGCGACCTTTCTTGCTTCGCTTGGATATTTTTCTTTGCCTGGGGTTTTCTTTATCTCATTACTAGGTGACATTTGCGGGGATCTCTTTTGGTATTGTCTTGGGCGGCGTTATGGTATGCGCTTTGTTTGTGGTCCTGGGAGGTATATTGGCATGTCTGAGAGTATGGTTAATCGTATGCGGGGGTTTTTCCGTCAGTACGGTGGGAAGACGATCTTTGCTGTCAAATCTACAACAGGGCTCTGTTTGGTGACATTTGTAGCTGCTGGTGTAGTTCGTATGGATTTGCGTAAGTTTCTCTTATTTTCGCTTTTGGGAGGTATTGTCTGGAGTGCTACACTAGTTGGCGTGGGGTATGTCTTTGGTTATCTCTATGAAGAGATTGCCCTATATATCAGTTGGGCTGGTTGGATTATTGCGGGACTGGCAATTGTATTTTTTGTTGGCATCAATGTGCACAAAAAGAGGCAAGCCAGAATTTTTTTGCAAAGTTCAAAGAACTAATAATTTGCTATACGTAGTTCCTGTGGAAAGAAGATTTATAGAATTAGAACGCATTGCAAGAGATAGTCTGCGAGCTTGCTATCTTGACGAAAAGGTGATCGCCAGCCCGACGCATTTCAGTGACTTTTGGGCACGCGACACGTTTTTTGCCGTACCTGGAATGTTGGCGATTGGTGATCAAGATCGTGTGAAGGTCTGTTTGGAATACTTTCTTTCTCTACAGAGATCTGATGGCAAAATCCCACGCAAAATTTCCCGTGACCTAACCGTGATCAAATACCTCCTGGGAAAAAGTGTGCGTCGCAAGAAGTTGAAGCCGACATATCACGGTCTTGTGAGGCCTTTTGACACTATGGATAGTGAGCTTCTCTTGGTTATTGCAGTGGGGCACTACTTAGAGAAAACGCGGGATTATGATTTTGCGGAAAAATACTATTCTCATTTTCGCAAAGCGATCGATTGGCATGTACAAAGTGCCAAGAAGAGTGTTCGCTACCAGGGTTTTGTGCATGAGTATTTCCTGGGAAATTGGATGGATACGGTTTTTAAATTTGGTCCCGTGCTGTATACAAATGTACTTTATGCCAAGGCTTTGGGCGCAATGGTTAGCATCGCACAAATTGCTGGTCACGATGATGAATCTGAGGTTTATGTGCGTCGCGCAATGAAAGTGAAGCGTATGATTCGTACGGATTTTTGGAACGGTACATATTTTTGTGATGAGTTGCGACTCAAAAACCGTACTACTTTTGATCTGGCAGGAAACGTGCTGGCAGTTTTGTACGACGTAGCAGATTCTCCACAGAAACAATCAATTACCGAAACCCTACTTGTCGAATACAAACTAAAAAATGTCTGTATGCGGTCTGTACCGTCGGGACACATGTGGTGGAAAATTAATCCAGTGGTTCGCTGTATGGGTATCGCTGACTATCATACGCAAACGAGTTGGTTGTGGATCACAGCACTTGTGGCGCAGGTTTTTCATGAAAATGATCATGAGCAGCATAGAGATAAATTATTGATGCTCATTGAAGCGATTGCCTTGCGCGATGGAGAAATTGGGGAAACGTATGGTGCAGATTCAAATCCCTATAGGCGATTACTCTGGCGAAGCGCATCGCCTTTTGCGTGGAGCAGTGGGGTAATCCTGCATGTGCTTGAGAGGTGTGGTTATACCACGGCTGCGCCCTATGATAAGCCTGAACAGAGGATTTGTTGAATATTGAAATGAGGGAAGGTGAGTCAGTTTTTTAGTTGTATAAATCTAGAGACATGAAATATCTCATTACTGGTGGAGCGGGGTTTATTGGTAGTGCCTGCGTTCGCGCTCTTATGGCGCGGGGTGATGAGGTAGTGCTCGTTGATAATTTCAATGACTACTATGATGTGCAATTAAAGCGCGACCGTATTGGCGTTTTTTTGGGAGAATACGAAGGTAGATTTATCCTCAAAGAGGGAGATATCCGCGATCAAAATTTCATGGAAGACATCTTTAGCAGGCACAAGCCTGAGAAGGTATTACATCTGGCGGCAATGGCTGGAGTCCGGGCTTCACTAGAAAATCCTTCACTCTACGCTGATGTGAATGTGGTCGGTACGACAAATTTACTTTCACTTAGTGTCAAGTACGATGTGAAAAACTTTGTGTACGCCTCATCGTCTAGTGTTTATGGAGCTAATGCTAAAGTTCCTTTTAGTGAATCTGATCCTACTGAACAGCCTGTTTCTCCTTATGCTGCAACCAAAAAGGCTACTGAACTTTTGGCGCATACTTTTTCTTCCGTGCATGGACTCAGGACAACTGGCTTACGATTTTTTACCGTCTACGGTCCGTGGGGGCGTCCTGATATGGGTGTGTTTTTGTTTCCAGAGAAGATTATGCGTGGAGAGGTGATTGATGTGTTTGGTCAGGGGAAGATGCAACGGAATTTTACCTATATCGATGATATCGTGAGTGGGGTAATCACAGTACTTGACGCTGATCTCAAGAATGATGTGATGAATATTGGAGGAGACAAGAGTGTTGAGCTAATGGACTTTATCGCGGCAGTAGAACGTGCCGCAGGAATGAAATGTGAGAAAAATATGCTACCCATGCAGGCTGGGGATGTTGTACGTACAGATGCTGATATTTCTAAGCTGAAAGCCTTGGGGTGGTCACCGCAAACCAACATCAAGGAAGGACTTGAGAATTTTGTCGCGTGGTACAGAAAGTACCATGAAAAAAGATAGAGCATTTATACCAGTATAGGGCTTTCGTACTTTGTACCCTCACGGGGCGTAAACCTGCGCTTCTTCGTTGCTACACCAGTATTTTCCAACAACATATTTGAAATATTTGACATTTTTCTTGTTTTGGTGTAGTTTCATTTCATACGCTACTTTGGCGTAGTTCACATACAGCCTGGAGGCTAACATGCTAAAGCAAACATTGAGGGTTCTTTTCTTAAGTATAGTTCTTTTTTGTCCGCCGGCTTTTTCTGAGGGTTTTTTTGAGAGTAAAAAGCTTAGTGTTCGTCTAGACAACCGCTTTGGAATAGCCGATAAGTCTAGCCTAGTAATTCTTTTAGAATCAGTTTACCCCGAACGAATTGGGTTCATTGAACTGAAAGGTACAATTGCTGAGACTGGCAATACACAACAATACGAAAAGTTAGAGAGCGCTTCGATTTCTCTTGGTGGAGATGATGAAGAATCAAGACTCAATTATGCGTTTACATTGCGAACTTCTACGGTGAACTTTTCAACAGTATCGCTTGAAGATGAACGCACAATCGACGAGTTAGTTGTGCACACATATCTTACTATTCCTATCCGAGCACAGGATTTTGCTGATGAACTCAATTTGATTTTAGGTGGTGCGTTTTATGCTCGTTGGTTTGGCGGCGCACTTCCACAATTTGCTTTAGAAGAAAACAATCAACTTGAAGTTAGTGCAGCACTCCAAGCGAATGAAGTCTGGGTTTTTGATACGTTAATGGCTCGTTTTGTATTGTCCGATGCTGACGCACCAAATCAATACACAGGCCTTTCTCTTAATGAGGTTTGTGATATTGGTCTCACGAGTCCACGCACTTTTAGTGTTGAAGGTCGTAAGGTGATATTTGATTCTATCAGTTTCGGTGCTCAAGTAGGTGTTGAGCAAAATTACTGTGAGGATCAATGGCCTGCATTTGCAGGAGTTAGTTTTGGTTATAGGTGGTAGGATAGCACATCCTACTAAAGTATCGGCAGGTTGCATTTGCGCCTGCCGGTTTTTAATTTGCTTGTGTGTCGTAATGTTTGTACAATGTGTATACTGTCTTGTAGTGCTTTTTTGTGAAATGTAAAATTTTAGTATGTGCAGCAAATGGGAAATTCTCGCAGTAAGCGACGCCTAGAAACTCTTGGAGATTCTTCTATACTGAACGAAGCATTCTCTCTCCAGGGAAGTAATGGTTGTGCAGTGTTGCTGATCCATGGGTGGTCTTCGATCCCTTTTGAGATGCGCGCTCTTGGTGAGCATCTACAAGGAAAAGGTTATAGTGTTCAGGCACCACTTCTTACTGGGCATGGCACTAAGCCAGAGGATCTAGAGGGGCTTGTGTGGCAAGATTGGCAACGTGATGCTTTCGATGCCTATCAAAAACTTTGTCAAACGCATGAACGTGTTTATGTGGGGGGCATGTCGACGGGTGGCTCTTTGGCCTTGCATGTAGCGAAGCGATTCCCAGATGTTGCAGGACTTGTTTTACTCGGGACGCCCTATGGGATGCGTTATGAAAAAATAGGTTTTTATCTCACGAGAGTTCTCAAGAATTTTTGGCCGTATAAGAAAAAATACTATCCTAAAATTTTGGGAAGTGAAAGAGGGGTGAGTGAGCTTATTGCTTATGATCGTTATCCTTACGCTAGCGCTTACGAGGCGCTCTACGCTATTAAATCAGCTACGACACAACTGGGATGCGTCCAAGCGCCGTGTATGATTGTGCAATCACGTCATGATCACCTCATCACAAAAGGGAGCATGACACGCCTTAAAAGAGAGTTGTCTGGATCGCAGGTTACGACGCGCATGATTGACAAAGCCTATCATAACTTCATTGCTGATAGAAAGCATAGCTATATCTTTGAAGAAATCTCTGCGTTTCTCGAGCGATGCGAAGGACATTTATCAGAACAAACGACTTAAAGATTTGGTATGCGTATTGCTTTTTTTACTAATAATTATTTGCCAAATCCTTATGGTGTGAGTACTTCCGTGGATGGATTTGCGCGTGGCCTTCGTGACTTGGGTCATGAAGTGTATATTTTTGCGCCGCACTGGAAAGGTGATGAGGCATTTGCAGATGCATATACCTTTCGCTATCCATCCATTGATGTCCCGACGAAGGTGCCATTTTCTTTGGCCTTACCTCTTTCGCCTGAACTTGACCGTGTCATAAGTGGGCTAGAATTTGATATCATCCACGCGCAGCATCCAAACATTTTGGGTACGCAAGCCAAGCGCTGGGCACACAAAAAAAAGATCCCCATCGTTTTTACATGGCACTCTTTTTATGATTCCTACGCACACTATGTTTCTTTTATCCCAGAGAGAATTGCTTCTAAATGGGTGATCGATAACGCTGCGCATTTTGCCAGTACTGTGGATCGTGTCATCTTTCCAACGGCTTCTGTACAGACTCTTCTAGGTGACATCGTAGAGCATCGTCGTATCAGTGTTGTAGCATCAGGAGTTGATGAAGAGCTTTTTGCAAACCCAGATCCAGTAAAGATCCGCGCCCAGTACGACATTCCACATGATGCGCAACTTTTGGTGAGTATTTCACGACTGTCACAAGAAAAAAATGTGTTGTTTTTGGCTCGATCAATCGCACTGTTTCTACAAGATCATCCGCATGTATACTTCCTTTTTTGTGGGGATGGTGATTTACGAGAAGAAGTAGAAGAAATTTTTCGTCTGCGTGGACTTTTGCATCGTGTATCGTTTCCAGGAAAAATAGAGCGTTGTGATGTGAAGCATTATTTGAGCGCTTCTGATGTGTTTGTATATGCCTCAACATCAGAAACACAAGGCACGATCATTACTGAGGCAATGTATTGCGGCGTGCCAATTGTTGCTGTTCGGTCAAGTGGCATTACTGATATTGTGGAAGACGGCGTTAGCGGTATTTTGGTCAAAGAGATTGTGGGAGATTTCACATATGCACTGGAGCGCATTGTCTTTGATCAAGCATTTAGGGAGTCACTTTCTGTAGCAGCAAGCGCGCGCGCTCATGCCCTATTTACTGTAACTACTTGCACACAAAAACTCGTGACTGTGTACGAAAAAGTGCTGCGTGATTTTGATACTAAATCAAAGTCGCAATAAAAACGAATCAAGAAAATAGGAGGAAGTACAATGTCTGATTAGTTACCACCTTTAAATACAATCTAAAAGTGTAGATCCTGGATCGAGTCCTGGATGACATGTCTTTTATCCTTGTTGATGCTTATCACTTGGAGATGGCACAGCTATTCCATGTGGACTCTTTTTTCAAATCTTTGTAAGGCGAGCTTGAGTGGTAATTGTTTCGTGAGAGCTGGATCTGCGATGAGTACTTCGCGTGCGGCCTCTCTGGTTTTGGTGACGAGTGTAATGTTTGTGATGTTTTTCATGGCGCCATCTGGCAAACCACTCTGACGTTTCCCGATGAACTCACCTGGCCCACGGAGCTGTAGGTCTATTTCGGCGAGACGAAATCCGTCAGTGTTTTTTTCTAGGGCACGTAATCTCTGGTTGTTACTGCTTACGCTAAAAAGGAAGCAGTACGATTGCATGTCATTACGGCCGATGCGTCCACGGAATTGATGGAGTTGGGACAAGCCAAATCTCTCTGCGTTTTCGATAATCATAACAGTTGCATTGGGGACATCAACACCTACCTCTACAACTGATGTGGATACGAGGAGGTTGATTTTTCCTGCTTTGAATTTCTGCATGACTGCTTCTTTTTCTGCTGATTTCATCTTTCCGTGGAGTAAACCTATGGTGAACTCTGGAAATACATCTTGTGCGAGCCTATCTCTCTCTACGGTAGCTGCCTTGAGGTTTGCAAGGGCTTTACTTTGTTCTACAAGTGGCAAGATGACATAGCCTTGTCTGCCTGCGCTGAGCTCGTCAGCGATGAAATTGTAGATTTGTTTTTGTCTACTAGGTGTGACGATGGCAGTTTTGATTTCTTTTCTTTTGGCGGGTTTTTCATCGAGGAGAGAAACATGTAGATCACCAAAAAGTGCTAGAGAAAAAGTGCGAGGAATCGGTGTGGCTGTCATTGTCAGAAAATGAGGAGAATACGACTTTCCTGTGCTAGCATCTTTTTTCCGTGCATTGTCGATGAGTGCGCTTCGCTGGTCGACGCCAAACCTTTGCTGCTCATCGACGATGACGAGGGCTAAGTTTTTAAATTTCACGTCCTCTTGGATGAGAGCGTGGGTGCCGAGGATGATTTTTATATCGCCTGAGGAAATTTTTTCCAAAAGTTTTGGTCTGGTTGTTGTTTGAGCGAGTGCACTGCAAGTCCCATAGACTTTGTAGGAACCTGTGAGGAGCGCGATGGAGATGTCGTGCTTTTCGAGTAACTGCAAAAAGGTTGCAAAGTGCTGTTTGGCGAGGACTTCAGTAGGAGCCAAAAAGGCGATTTGAGCGTCTACAGAGGCTGTTTGCAAGGCAGCGATCATGGCCACGAGCGTTTTACCTGCACCAACGTCACCGTTTAAGAGACGGTTCATGGGTGTGTCTTTGCTGATGTCTGTGAGGATTTGGAAGCTTGCTTTTCTCTGGGCATTGGTTAGTTCAAAGGGTAGTGTCGTTACAAATTCTTTGATGAGGTCTTCATCAAAGGGGATTGCCTGGGCTGAGCCACCTGCGTAGAGGGCGCGAGATTTGAGCGCGTAGATTTGCAAGACAAAGAGGTCTTCGAAGGCAAATCTGCGTTGGGCGTTTTCTACTTGTTGGCCACTATCTGGGAAGTGAATGATGCGGAATGCTTGGGCAAGATCGAGAAAGTTTTCTTTTTCTCTGATTTCTTGTGGGATGAGGTCAGGAAAGACAATGTTTGTATCAAGGATGAGCTGGATCTGCCAGCGTAACCATTTGGATGAGAGTCCCGCAGTCTCTCCATAGATGGGTACGATGCATCCAGTGCTTGACGGTACACGAGCACTACGCTCGATATCGGGCGCGCTGAGAAAGAGTCCGTTTTTATCTGACTTTACTTTTCCGCTCATGCGAATCTCTGTGCCGACTTCGAGGGATTTTTCTATGAAACGCTGATTAAACCAGATGGCCCGTACAGTGCCTGACGCGTCTGAGAACGTCGCGTTTGTGAGGTGGAGCTTGCGACCGGGGATCGTCTTGGCGGTGACTTTCTCGACAGTTACGACGACGGTGACTGCGCTGTCTTCACGGATATCTGAGAGAGGGGATATTTGTGAGAGGTCATCATAGCGCACAGGAAAGTGTCGCAAAAGATCCTCGACAGTGATGAGTCCGAGTTTCTCAAGCTTTTTGTAATATTTTTCTTGCACCCGCGGCAAGTCTGTGAGGAGGGTTTCGAGAGTTATAGGCATAAATATGTGTCAGTAGTACGTCTAGTATACGTTAATTTGGAAAAAGAAAAAAATCTCATGATGATAATGAGATTTATGGTGGACTAAAATGATAAGTCCCAGACTGCTTGTCTGGGGGTATTGAGGTGAGGCTATTAGTTAGCTTTTGTTTTCTCTTGCTCTCCTTTTTCTGTAAGGACTACACGATCCTTGATGTTTTCGAGATATCCTCTTTGCTTGAAGAAGCGTATACCTTATCTGCATTTACAAGCGCAACTTGAGGCGTTACATTTTCTGGGCGATTTTTAATGGCTTTGAGTAAATACGGATATGAGTCTTGATTGTCTTTTATCCACGGCTCACTCCCAGGACTGAATGTTTTTTTAGGTACTACTCATTTACGATCATGTCTAATGTTCAGAATGTAAGAACAACTTACAGTATGTAGGGGTTTTTGTAAAGGCTAATAAATTTTTTTGTTGTGAGAGATGTAGGTGTTAAAGTAAGATAGAGTTTTAAAAAAATCCACAGATTTGTGGATTGATAAATTTAGCTGGGAGGGATCTCCCAGCTTCGGGCTTCGCATTATTTTGTGAGCGCTTTGAAGTATTTCTGAAGTTCTGCGTCGTTTCGCTTCAAGTCCAAGCCAAGGTTACTCTTGATTTGATCCTGTTCCTCGGTACGTATTTTTAGATCTCTTCTGATTTTTGCAAGTTCTTCCTCAATTGCCTCCTCCTGAGATCTTAGCTTCATATATTCACTTTCTGCCAGTGACAATGCTTGCTTGTGCTTAGCAATAATACTAACTGTATCTCGTCGTAGTCTCTCAATTTGCTGACATATCTCGTCAACTGAGAGATTGCTTAGATCTTCTGAGATGTCTTTCAATTCATATTGCAGATGCTTTTGCACAAATTTCGCGCCTTTGTTCGTGGCGAGATATCTAACCGGCTTACCAAGTGATTGGAATTTCCCACTTTGTACTAGGTAACCATCATTGCAGAGATCTTTAATTTTTTCAGTTACCTTTGTTTTTAGGTACGGCGTGGCATCATTGATTTCTAAGGTTTCTAGTACGGCTTTGGCAGGGGTGACTAGCTTTTCTGTGGTCGCACCCTCATGTATTGCCTGAATCACTTTTGCAGTCATGATGACATCGAGTGGTGGTAATCTGGTTGATGGCGCTACGTTGTGATTGTCTGGCGCTACACCAGGCTTTGTTTGAGCTACTTTTGCAGTAACTACCTGAGGATTGCGTTCATCAATTGGTGTTTCTGTAGCGTTTTCCCCAATCTGATGAGCAGCTATTCGATGCCTAGTGTTGTTAAAGAATTTTTGAACTACTCCGTCTCTCAATCTACGTTCAAACGCGTTATATCCATCAAACGTAAACTTTACTTCTACTTGATAGAGGTAGCCGGACTCAGTGCATAAAGCCAAGCAGGCCATTACTTCATTATTATTTAGAAAGTGCTCATATTTAGTTGAGCTATTTTTCTGAAGTACGATTTGTCTGACAATGTCGATTTTATCGAATTTGTGTTCTAGGCCTATTGTTTTTGCAAATTTTGTTACTCGCAGCACCAATGACTCAACATCTTGGTTGGGACAACCACATTTGTTAGTAACATCTTTTTTTGTTAAGGTCATGACTTTCTCCACAGAGGTTTTAAAATGTGATGTTAAGGTACTCCAAATTAGTAATTTTGTCAATAACTAGAATTTTGTAAGCAGGATGATTGAATAAAAAAATCCACCATAGCAACGAGTGTTGCCATGGTGGTGTGTTGACCATAGAAATGTTTACAACTATGTGAGTTGTTTGCATTTTTAAGAAACCTTTTTCATTTTTGGGAGATATTTAGCAACGTGTTGTTCTCCTTTGTCAGTCAAAAGATAATGGCCGTCAATCTCGCATAGAAAATCTGCCTTCAAAAGCTCATTGCGTATGTGGGTGGCTTTGGCTATCAATGTATCTCTGCCTTTCTTGATTGTGGCGGTATTGTATCCTTGACCTTTTAAAATGTCACCCACGATGTTTCGATCGTCCATTGATGTTTCAATAGCGTGTAGAATACTTGCTATTATGGCGTAACTGTCGTGAGTAGCGCTCTTGCTGGTAGTAGCATTATTTTTAGATGGTTGTTCTGTGCGATTTATCGCTTTTGCAAAGAAAGATCGAAGTTCACTTTGAATATAATCTTTTTGTACCTTTTCACTTGTTTCAAGAATTTTGTTTGGTGCGTAAGGGATCGACAATCTATACATTTGATCGTCGTCACCTTTTACGTCAAAAAACGATGCGTGGTTTGATGATGACACATAGCCCTCATCGACTTGATCTGACTGCTTGACAACTTGAATATCTGTCGAGAAGTCAAAACGCATACCAACTTCATTAATAGCGTGGCGAAGTCGTATAATAGCACTTTGTTGTGCAACTGTAGTCTTCATGAGAATCTCCTATAGGATGAGTTTGAATTGTAAAGGAGCAAAAAAGCCTCCAGACAACGCTATAATACATCGAAATATAGTTTTTGTAAAGTTAGCGTTATGAACAGGGCAACCGCACTAAGCTCAAAAGTTATTAAATGCTAAACCTAGGGCTTATTGATACTCCCTGGATCCCGGATAGAGATTTTTCACACTCTTCACTTCGTTCAGAGAGAAAAATCGCCTGTCTGCCGAAAGGCAGGCTTCCGGGAAATCATAATCGGCTTTATTATAGGAGATTTCAGTGCGTTTGCCCTGGCGTTATGAATTTTATTTTATAAAATAAAAAACCACATTTTTGTGATTTTATAATCCTAACGTGTTGTGATACAACACGTTAGGATTTGTGAATTACCGCCGACGTTGAGGAAGTGGTTCTGAATTCCATTTTTCAGGAATTGCATTTTGTGCAAGACCCCCTTCACCTTCATTGGTATGTGGGTCAGGAGAGCCAGCTAGACCAGCTGGTGAGTTTAATTTGCGCTGCGCTTCTGAATGTTGCTGTGGAGTCAGTCCTGTCTCTATAACTGTCTTGTAACTTGTCATTTCGATACCTTTGATGTTAAGGTTGGTTTTTTAGCTTGCATCATTTTATGAAAGCTAGTAAAAACATAGCATCAATAGTACGTCGTGTCAAATCAAAGTTAAGCTCAAGGGAAGTGTAAGCTTGATTTGTGAAAGTACTTGGTATAAAAAAACCACTGAGGTTTCTCAGGGTTTGGTTGGTTTGAGCTGGGTGAAAGTGATCTTTCACCCAGTTCATTAGATTTTTAGTGCAACGCTATTTCTTACGCAATAACGGTCGCATCTTCACCCTTTATAACGCTTGGTTGCCATTTATGAAATCGCTGTATCAGAGTGGCTAGTTGACTTGATGTTATTGGCTTGTTGTTTTTTGTGATATCAATTACAAACACTTTACCATTTTGACTCACAAGGTTATATTGCGCATCATCTGTCAAGGTTACAATTGCTTGCTTCACACAAGCTATTGATTTATTGGTAACATGTTTTCCAAGTGTAAATTTCAATCGAATCTTGGCATATATTGTTTCGGACATGATCGCTCCTGTTGTGGAAAGAAACTTGTACTATTGTCTAGTACAAGAACTAATCTACCATCAATGTCGGTAATAGTCAAAAAATAGTTTTTGAAGGGTTGTGGCTGTTGTAAGGACGATTTTTTTTGTAAGCGGACTTTCTCATTTTTACGATTACTTCTCTTTACGCTGAAGAAGTACGACTTCGCAGGCAAAAGAAGTCGGACTTCGTACGCTCTTACCTGTGGAGCTTTGTGAAAAGTGAGAAGTCCCAAGAAAAAAACCACAGAGTTCTGTGGTTGTAGCGGGGACTTCTTGTCCCCGCGTTATCATGGGAAAGTTGGAATACGGTTTATGTTGCTGTGTCTTGGTAAAGATCTAGCTCGTCAGTGTGAACTTCTACGGTTTCTGCAGCCGTTAGTACGAGGCCTTCATGTAGTTCATCTGGGGTTTTTTTGATAAGATCAAGTGCTTCTGTGTCATATTCTACGATGAGTAGAGAGTCCTCTCCTATGGAGACACCCTTTACGATGAAAACTCGATCTTGACTTTCAAGAATTCGTTCTGTGTACTGGTAAATCAGGTTTATACGAAGTTCTATTAAATCACTAGGGCTGACTTCTTGAGTGAGTTGAATCTTTATGAATTCGTTGCTCATGAGCGTATTCTCCTTTGTCTTGCTACATTTGAGAGGAGCATATCAGCTAATGAGCATCTTTGTCAAATGAAATGTTTTTAAATTTCGCCGTCGCATAACCACGGAGGACGCGTCACGCTGGCTACCGCATAGCTTTAGCGTAGCGCGAGCCGTAGTTACGCTATGGCGTAACGAAGGAGGAAGCGGAGGGAATCTCACGCGTCGCAGGCTCCTTTTGAAAACCCACGGTTTTCAAGACTTTCCTCCAACGGACAACTATCGTTTTCCGACCCCATGCACCATACGGTTCATGGGACCCCTTTCCTAGTTCGAGTCCTGTTCCTCCAATAAAAAAGTACCCCCTTATGGGTACTTTTTTATTGGAGGAAGCGGAGGGATTCGAACCCTCGGTCCCCGTGAAGGGACTACGGTTTTCAAGACCGGCGCCTTCGACCACTCAGCCACGCTTCCTATAGACTGAAGGCATGATAGCATCTGATCACTGGATTGTAAATATGTGGTATGATATATGTATAAATATAAATGAATTTTTCCCATGGTTTTTAACATGAGACAAAACATGATTCAAAATCACCACACCCCAGGAAAGGGTGGTGGCAAGAAAAAACGTCGTCATAAGAAGCGACAAGCTACTGAGCAGGTTTCTGCAGTAGAAAAAGCCAAGAAGATGTTTGGTGAAGCGGTGCAACCTGTAGAGGCTAAGCATTCTGGCGTACAACCTGTCGAGAGAGAGATAGATGAGTACGGAGAGCAGCATTTTGAATATGGCACGCAAGAAAACACTTATCTTTCTGAGCATCCAGAAGATGTATTTGCGCATTGGCAAGGTCCTGAGTATGAAGTCCATGAAAAGAGTAGGCTTTGGTACACTGTGGCTGCAATTGTCATAGCGCTTATCGCACTATATGCAGTTCTGACAGATAGCCCCGTGATGGCCATTGTTTTTCTCGTTATCGGAGCTGTGGGGTTTCTCTACGTGATCACACCACCACGTGTGCTGGACTACGCAGTTACTGTTGATGGGATCATCGTGGGGGATCATATCTATCATTATGATGAGATTGAGTCGTACTGGATTTTCTATGAGCCACCGCATACACGGATCATCAGTTTTCATGTGAAGGGAAACTTCTTCCCATATGTGCATGTCCCACTACATCAGTTAGATCCAGTAGAAGTACGGCGCGTCCTCAGTGAGCATCTGACAGAAAAACGACAAGAGCAAACAGCAATTGATATCTTTGAAAGACTGTTGCATATTTAGCGAATTTTACACTATTTGATTGCCTGAAAAAAGCCTTTTTTAAGGCTTTTTTTCTATTCTCTTTTGTGTAAATCCAATTTGCAATCGGTAACCTTTCACACCCTTTGATCACTTAATTAGAACCCCTTCGCTAATTATAAAACAAGAGCTAAAGTGACCAGGTCACCCTTGTCGCCCGTGCCCTGGTCACTGATAAGACATACGTAAAGAGAGAAAGTTATAAATATACTGTGAGGAGCTACTGCAATCGCTATTGACAAATAAATATTTTGTGATATAATGAGACTAGTATCAAATTCGATACCTCTAAATCAATCGTTTTATTCCAACTGGAGAAAAGTCATGGCTAGCCCCCCAAATAAAGAAAATACCTATATTGTCGTAATACTCGGACTGGTGCTCATCGGTCTGCCGGTAATCTGGATTGCAATAAACTTGTAAGAGGTAAGTGAGGGTTTCGCGAAACATTGCGAAGCCCTTTTTAATATACAAATATTGTGTACGTATTGACAAATTTATGATTTCGTGTAAGATAAGCTCACGTTGCGCAATTCTTGCGTTTGTTGTTTAACAAAGATTCTATTTTCGAAATATGATTACACGTTGGAGGTGTATTATGTCGTCCTCAGTTGATTTTTTTAATGAAAAATTTTTTGGAAAAAAGACTATACGCGTTCCTTTTATCCGAGTTATCACTCATCCCTTATTGAAGGCTTCAGTTTTAGTTTGCTGTGTTTTTAATGCCATTTGCTTCGGCTATGTCATAGCAATTTGGCAGGATGCAAAGAGTTACGGTGTTTGGATATGTATGTTTGCGGGTACTGTTCTGCCGATTGTTTCTTTGAGTTTTGCCTTTATCGCTGCAAGAGAGCGGAGTTGGGGTGGTTCATTTGGTGTTTATCTTATAGCATATTTACTTTCTTCATCATTGTCTGTAGCAACAAGCTACCTTGCGTTAAATATGTATTCTTACACTTTGGTACAAGAAAAAGTTGAGGGTACAGAGAAGCATGTGGCAAATCAGGGTAGAATAAATAATCTCTACGAAATGATTGCAGAGAATGAGGTTGAGATAGTGCGACTAGAAGCTAAGACCCTTCCACACCCATCTCTCATAGATGAGTATCGTAAATCTATAGATGAGAATTATAAAACAATTGCTGAACTTGAAGGTGTTAAAACAGACAGTGTTGAATCTGGTGAAGGAACAGCTTTTGGGTCTGTTTCAAAGGATGTTGGTGGAGGTATGAGTGTGATGGTTATATTTATGGCTTTGTTGGCATTTCTCGCAGACTTTCTTCCTGCATCTGTTGTGTTCACGTCAGTGTCGAAATTGTTCAAAGAAAATAAGGGATTTGATCCATATCTTGATTGTGGTGAAAGGGTTATGTCTGATCCTACAAATTTGGTTTCTGCTGACGCGATTGGTCAAGTCTTTGGAATAAAAGGTGAGGCCTATGTTAACAATGCTCTTTCAGCACAAGTGAATAACGATTATTTGAAAAAAGCTGAACAAATTGATGAAGGTCCGCATTGCTCTGATGATGCTGAGGATGTGCCGTCATACATAGATAACCCGCTAGTAAAAAGAGCAATTGCAAAAGGGACTAGTAAGGAGAAAAAGAAGGCGAAATCTCAACAAGGATCTGATCTCCCTGATAGTGTTTTGGCAGCACTAGGTATCGATAAATAATATCCTTACTACTAAATGATCTACATGTTAGTTTTACGAGAAATTGGTTTTTTACGCAGAGGCTTGTCACAAATGACAAGCCTTTTTTATTGAAGACATATTGTTGACAGATTGTAGAAAAAGTGTATAATACGTCTATCTACTCACATGTAAATTGTATATTGAAATGCAATTCTCGATTTATATGTCCCCCTGTAGATTTGTACATTTATAATACATCAATATTTTATTTACAACACACGAGGTTTACAATGATGATTAAGCGATTATTAGCTGTAACATTTATCTCTTTCTTTGTGGCAGGTTGCTCATTTAATGGGCCTCAGCGTACTCAGGAGTATGTTTTCAATGGAGTAAATGGGTGCAGGATTAATTCTTCTGGGTATTTCATTGGAGATAATTGTAATAAATATTTGGACAATTGGAGTAGCTATGGATATAGCTCTGCAAGGTCCGCGCTCATGCGAGACGCAATGCAACTTCAGTCGCGACTTGATGGTCAGTTAAGTAACGGTGATAGAATCTCTCACAGTGATCAGAATCTCCTTCCTCAGACCAGTAGCGGTGGTAATCATCGTCACAATAATAGAGGAAATTGGACTCAGGGTGAGCAGCAAGCTGTGGCTCCTGAATATCATAATGATGACGTTACTGCTCGAGACTCAGGAGCTGAGCGGGGTGGTATCCTCTGTAATGGTGGTCTATTTGGCTATTGGTGTTGAGGAGAAAATGATATGAAACCTACAATTATGTTAGTTTTCTTATTGACGATACTCATGCCAATACCAGCTATAGAATTTGTGTATCCGCTATTATTGCGATTATTTGGTGGGGCGATTGACCATCTCCCAGGGGATTTTGATCTCGTATACAGACCAGGATTACGATTTACAGCAATCTATATTTCTGTGTTTTTCATGGCATGGGTTTTTACTCATCTCAGAAGAAGATCCTGGAGATTTGATTTGAGAGATGTAAGTGTTCTAGAGTTTTTTTTATGGCATGTCGCCAGTATATTCATTTTTTATATTATGAATAGATACCTTATGGCTGATGCAATTCGACTCTCTGAAAAATTACCAATCGGGGCAGGAACTGAAGGTGGTGCTCTCACAATTCTGACATGGTTCACGCTGATTTGTATGACACTATTACTGGCAGCTGCTGGTAGTGGTGAATCATCTCAGGGTGGAGGATTTCTGTCGAGAATGAGGTCTAGGTTACCAGGTGGTGGTCAATAGAATGTCCGTACAACAAAGGGTAATCGCGAATGCGCGGTTACCTTTCTTATTTTTTACGAAAGATGTAGGATCTGAAGTGCTAACCTCGACAAAATGTGAGAAAAATGTATACTGCAAGCACTTGCGAAATACTTCGCTATATATGAAACCAGTATGTACGTTCTTTGTATACTGACTTAACAATTTAATTAGAGGAGGGCGTTATGTGTAATTATACGTATCGTGATGAGTAGTGTTGATGATGCTTTTGTGCAATCGTTGAGGGATGCAGCAAATCGTGGTGCCAATTCTTCAGGTCATACAAGAAGAGATTCGAAAAGTGATCGACCTGGTGATTTACGCAGTGAGCCACTTGGTGATGATTATCAAACTTTGACTGAAAAATCGGTTAATCCACTGCGAGAATTTGCTAGTCAATATAAATCGCAGCTCAGGGGATGGTCTTTTAGATTGTTTGACTTTTGGCCTCAGCGACAAGTTCGTGAGAATGGGGAAGTTTTAGAGAAAGTAGTTGGCAATTCATTTGTCTATAAATTGTATCTTTGGTTTTCTGGTCCAAAAGTTGGATTTAGTGTCATCGCCTTGGTGTTGGCAGTCATAGCAATAAATTTGAATCAGGATCCTGAGATTCTGCCTCAAAATACTGTCGACACGTCAGCGGTACAGATTAATTCAAAAGCAGTAGATGATTTTGTCGTGGAACCCTTGGAAGAGCCCCTGGCTGCACCAGTTGATACCGCTCAAAGCAAGAGCTTTTTGGGTTTTCGCTATCTTGACTGTGATGACTTGCCATATCCTGATATGCGCTGTGAGCGGGCGTTTACACTTGGTCAAGATTTGGGGATTACTGGTGATACTGGAGAAGCCGATGATTCGCACGCTATAGGTGTGCTTTCTGATAGCGATGGTTTAAATGATGAGGTTGTCGTTTTGAAACCTAAGGAGGGTGAGCCTCTTAGGGAGACTCGATTGACTGGTGAATTGGCAATTAGTGATATGCAATGCAATGATATCTTCACTGATTTATCTGTGCCAATCTATGAAGGAGTTGATGGTCATCGATATATCAAACCTCCAAAGGATCAGTTTCGACAAAATCAGAGTCAGAGTGTGTCATTCCTTGATTCATGGCTTAAGAGACCAGAGCAAAGTACGTTTACTTTTGGTCAGTGTACGCTTGATCTGGGAAATCCTGGGTACTTCGCAGATTCATGTGAATGCAAGGTTTGGAAGGCTACGTTGACAAAGGAGGGTTGGTGGCCGAGTAGTTGGGTTTTGACTTACTTTCAAAATTTGGCTGGCGGTGCAAAGCCCTCTGAGAAGACACTTACAGTTGTGAAGGATCCTGGTAACAATGCTCTCGATCGTATTTTTTCTCAAGAAGAAAACCCGTACGCTATCACTAGTTCAAGTATTGTTCATGTGAAGTAATGTTGTATGAAGCACGAGAAAATGGATTTCCATCCGTTCTCGTGCTTTTTTCTTTGTGGTACAATTTTTATATTATTTATTTTATTTTTTTCTATGATTGATGCGCATATTCATTTGCATGACTCTCGCTATGACGAAGATCGTGATGCTGTGATTGATCAGTTTTTTGCTGCTGGTGGGGAAGCGATTATCAATATCGGTACGAGTGTGTGTGAATCGCGTGATGCTGTGCGTGTTGCGCAGAGCCATGAAAGCATCTTTGCTGCTGTTGGATTGCATCCGCATGTTTTTAATGGTGGTGATGAGCGTGATGAGGAATGGATGGTGGGTCTTGGTGCGGATCACTCTGAAAAGATACGCATGGATGCCTTAAAAGAAGCAATGGCTGATGTTGAGGTGCTTGCCTTAGATCAGAAAGTGAGGGCGATTGGTGAGATTGGTTTGGATTATTTTTTGCCGGGAGACGCTCAGGTGACACTTGGGCAAAAGAAGTGGCAACGGACAGGATTTGTAGTGCAGATTGCCCTGGCCAAAAAACTTGGTTTGCCGGTGGTTGTGCACTGCCGAGCGAATGATATTCCTGGAGGTGTCGCTACTAGTGATGCGTACTTTGATTGTGCTGCGATCCTGGCCGATTATCCTGAGGTGAAATTTGTCATACACTGCTATATGGGAAACGTGGCTGTGACGAAGAAACTCCTTGCACTAGAAAATGTAAGCTTTTCTTTTACAGGGAATGTTACGTATAGTAAGTCCGACGATGATCAGATGAGTGATGTGCTTCGCATGATTCCACTGGAGCGTATGATGATCGAAACGGATGGCCCGTATCTCACACCAAAGCCACATCGTGGAAAGCGGAATGATCCACGATATGTGCGCTATGTGGCGCAGCGTATCGCTGACCTCAAAGAAATTTCAGTGGACGAAGTTGTGCAGGTAGCAACAAAAACGACCAAGGCATTTTTTTCTCTTTCATTGTCACAATAAAACAGGGCAAACCCACTAAACTCAAAAAAATTATTAAATGCTAAACCTAGAGCTTATTGATACTCCCTGGATCCCTGCCTACCGGCAGGCAGGCCGGATAGAGATTTTTCACACTCTTCACTTCGTTCAGAGAGAAAAATCGCCTGTCTGCCGAAAGGCAGGCTTCCGGGAAATCATAAACGGCTTTATTTCAGGAGATTTCAGTGCTTTTGCCCTGCACAATATAATTATTTGACATATTTATAATTATGATGTATATTAATTTTACAGCAAATTGAGGGTTGAGTGATGACAGATTTAGGAAAATTGATCTTAACTTTGAGTGTTATTATATACTCAATTTTCTTCATTATTTTTCTACCTGGTTTTGATAGTGACAAAAATGCAGAAAAAAAATTTCAACAGCACGTTGATACTGTTAAAGATTTAGGTCGATCTTATAGTAGGACACGTCATATTGTTCAAGAGGTCGCAAGAGATTATTTGTTTATTAATCAAGGATACCTTCCTTGGGAATTGCCAAGAGGCGTTACAGATCATGAAATCAGTCAAGAGGGCATCATCAGGGTGTACCATGAAGACGTCCATATCTCTATGGTACCTAAATATAATGGTGAGACTCTAGAAATAGATAGAAAATACGGTGACCTGCAATGGACTTTTCATTGTAAGCCTCCAGAAGATGTTGTCTATAGACCATGTATTGGATATTGAAGTACTTTTATGGCAGTCGCTCTCATTGCGGCTGTCAGTTTTTTTATGCAATTATTTACATTATAAAAGCCCACTTGGGCAAACGTTGTGCCTAAGGGGCTTCCAGAGTATTTCGCATCAGCAATGTACACCCGTACGGTGTGGCGTTGCACAAACAAGATTGCTCATATGAAATACTATATGATTATCATAGCACAATCTAAGATTAGATTGAATGTAGCTCCTCACAGTATATTTATAACTTTCCCTCTTTACGTATGTCTTATCAGTGACCAGGGCACGGGCGACAAGGGTGACCTGGTCACTTTAGCTCTTGTTTTATAATTAGCGAAGGGGTTCTAATTAAGTGATCAAAGGGTGTGAGGGTTACGATTGAATGTATTGACTTTTTAATGCTTGTATGATACTTTAATCTGGCGCAACATCGCGTTCTGGCAGCCTAGAGGAATCGCCATGATTAACAAATTTGTTCACTATTTTTCCATAATCGTAGCCTTGGTAATCACAACTTCGGCCGCATTGGCTCATGATGAGGCAGAGTTTTCTGTGGAGAGCTATTTAGCAGAGAATGTACCGGATGGTGCTACTTTGACTCATGATTCATCTCCATTTGAAGGTGACTGGTTTCATCTCGATGGTAAGGATATGTATTCTCAGGGCAGTAGTTTTGTCGTACAAAATGGGATCTGTAAATTTGGTGCTGATTGGTATGAGCATGGACGTATTCCTGATGGTACTACTGCTTTTTTCACAGTTTCTAGTGGTCATGCGAATATTCTGCCGCCTGCTGGGAAGTCAAGTGAAAAAGGATATCTGAATCCATGGAATGACCGAGTTAAAAAAATCTCTTGTAAATCAAGTAATCAGACTAAGGAACCGCGAGTTAGTGTCTGGATCCTCAGGGATGTGAATTTCAGCGGTGGTGGTTTATATCTTGTATTCTAAAACCCTCATAAGCAGTAATCTTTCTGCGATAATGAATTAGGGTGGCTTCGAAAAAAAAGCTGAATCTAGGTCTGGTGCAGGCATTATTTTAATCAATCATGATTATAGTAATACTGTGCTGGGCTTTTTTATAAAATTGCTCTCTTTTTTTGGCGTGACTATACTACATACATCGTATCCGTGTCAGAGAGTCAGTGATCACACCCATTATCAGACTGAACTAAACTTTCTAGATGTCTATTGCACAGTGTAACTAAGGTGACCGGGTCACTCCTGTCGCCCGTGCCCTGGTCACTATGTAAGTCTTGCCAATCTGTGAAGTCTGTAGTATACTCCAAGTGTTGTTGTTTGAGATCGTTGAGAAGGACAAAACTGCCAGCACTTTAAGCGTTTAATCGCTTTAACGCCTTATGGCCGTAGCTAATGACTAGCTTTGTATTTTGATTACGATTTTAAATGACATCACTAACTCGGTAATACAAGCCACGGATACTCCGGGCGTTTTACGTCGATGTCAGAACCACTATCACAACCAGAGAATTTTGAGCGTCTTCCACAGGAAGGTGCTACTTCTGGGTTTGCGGAGACCACGAGTCAGGCAGCTGCGCACGGTGCAGAACATGGTGATAGTGCTCTCCACGTCGTTTTTATCCCAGACAACATTGGTTCGTTCCTGGGGTATGATTTCTCCAATACACTCTTGACATCGGTGATTGCATCGCTATTTCTGATTACCTTTGCATTTTACATTGGGCGCAAGATTACAACAACTGGTACACCTGGACGGTTACAAATCTTCTTTGAGGGTCTTGTGGAGTATATCCATGACCAGATGAACAAGATTCTTGGTAGTGATCGTATCACCACTATCGCATTTCCACTGATCATCACTCTTTTTCTCTATATCCTTGTGGCTAACTGGATTGAGTTTCTCCCTGGGATTGGTTCGATCCGGTTTATTGACCCGGCTACAGGTAAACTTGGAGAAACCTACCTTTTCAGAGGCCCAAATACCGATCTCAATATGACGATTGCACTTGCGATTATCTCATTTGTCTTTATCGAGTTCATGGGATTTCGCTCACAGGGATTTGCCTATTTGAAAAATTTCTTTAATTTTTCTTCTCCAATCAATTTCTTTGTGGGGCTCATTGAGCTGATCAGTGAATTTGCACGATTGATCTCTCTCCCTTTTCGGCTTTTTGGTAACATCTTTGCTGGAGAGATTCTTGTTCTTTTGGCAATTACGCTTCAGAAGGTTGTATTTGAGTGGATCAAGATCCCGTTCCCGTTTCCTGTGCCGATTATGTTGTTTGAGATTGGTGTTGGGCTGCTGCAGGCTGCTGTGTTTGCTTTGCTTACGCTGTTCTTTATTAAGCAGGCCACCACCGCACATCAACATTAACTCTCAGAGCTCCTTCACTTTGCACACTTCTTCGTTGCTACTCTCATTTTTTCCAACGTCATATGCAGATATGACTTATGTAAAAAATGATAGTGCGCCTCGAATTGCACTAAGTGAGAGAGCTCTGAACATGCAAATCACGCAGCACACTTCTTCGTTGCTGAGTCACAATTTTCCAATGACATATGTAGATATGTCTTATGTAAAATTCTGACTCGCGCCTCGAATTGCACTAAGCGAGAGAGCTCTGAGAGAGAAGATAGAAGATTTTAGAATATAGAATGGGACATAAGGGTAAAGATATTGTTTGTGAAAAGTATTTTGGAATGCTTCTCAGAGATTGTATCTCTATCATTATTATAATTAAGTTAAAATAAGACTATGGAGTTAACGCCAGAGACATTTAAGTACTTAGCCGCAGCGATCGCTATCGGACTGGGTACAATCGGACCTGCAATTGGAATTGGAATTGCTGCGTCAAAAGCCTTTGAAGCGATGGGTCGTAACCCAGAGGCAGCAGACAATATCCGTACTAACATGATTCTTGCATTTGCACTTGCAGAGGCACTTGGAATCTTTGCTTTTGTAGTGTCTATCCTTCTTCTCTTCGTAGTCTAAAAATTCCCTACGTGGCACATCTCTTCGTTGCTGAGAACATATTTTTCAACACCATACGGGTGTATGGCTTATGAAAAATATCCCCTCGCGCCTCGAGCTGCACTCACGTATGAAATTTTTGAACTATTAGTGGGGCAAAAAAGGGCGGACAAGTTTTATCAATTTAGTATGCTCGGTGGCTAGTTATTTACCTTGCCGAAGCTTTAGCGAAGGTAGGCTAGTTACCCATTACAGTTACAAAAGGAAATATGGAATTTTTTGGAAAATTAGGAATAGACGGAACAAAGTTGGTCTTTCAGATCATTAACTTTGGTATTGTCTTGTATTTGCTGAACCGCTGGATGTATAAGCCACTTCTGGGTATACTTGCCAAGCGTAAGCAGGAGGTTGCTGACACACTTGCGCGCGCTGAGAAGGCCCAAGAGGAAAGTGAGCAAGCCAAGGATCGTCTCGAAGAAGAGCTAGCTGAAGCTCGTGAAAAAGCTGGTGAGATCGTCACGCGCGCTGAGAAGCAGGCTAGTGAGACTCGCAAAAATGCCCAGGAAGAAGCAATGGCGCAAGCCGAGGAAATTGTGACCCAAGGCAAGAAGGCCGTAGAGGCTGAGAAGGAAGGTCTTATGAATAGTCTACAAAAAGACATTGCGGGACTTGTAGTAGCTGCGTCAGGCAAGGTGCTTGGTCAGGAAGTCAGCGGAAAGCATGATGCGTATATTGAGGGGGAGCTTAAGAAATAGATTTTTGATTTTAGAGATTGGATTTTAGAATTCAATAGGATAGGACTTGGTAATTTGGATTGAGACTCTATAGATGAAAAAGAAAATTACACACCAATCGCATTTGCTGGGAAAGTCTTGCTCTGAGTGCTATGTCTCATTCAAAAATCTAAAATCAAAAATCTAACCTCTATCTTTATGAAAACAACACCAAAACAATATGCTAGAGCTCTCTATGAGCTTTCACAGACTGCCTCATCTGATGAGATGACGGCGCATGTTTTGGCTGTGGGTAAAACTCTGCGTGCTGCGGGTAATGGACATCTTCTGAGTGGGATATTGAAAGAGTACCGCACACTCCTGACCAAGAAAAGTGAATTGCCGGAGGTTGTCGTGCGTAGCGCTGATACGCTTTCAGAGCAGACGCAAAAAGATATCTTGGCTAAGCTTGGGATTGATACGCAGACTACTGTGATCTCTCGGATTGACCCGGAGATGATAGGTGGTGTGTTCGTCAAAAACAACAATAAGCTTTTTGATCTGTCGCTAGCGAGACGATTGTCGCGCCTGGGGCAGAAGCTGAAGAGTCTTAAGTAGATATACTGACTTGAGGCAGGACAACCACCCCTTAGTCCCCTCCTTGAGAGGTGGGGAGGACGTTCAATTAACACCAATCACTGACAACCCGCCTTTGCTAAGGCTACGGCGTGGCGAAGCTAAATCCTAACTCCTAAATCCTAAATTCTAAACCTATGTCAAACGCAAGTCTTATCATCGATAAATTGAAAGCAGAAATTGCTGGATATAAAGAAGAGCAATCAGCTGAACAAGTGGGCACTGTCCTCGAAGTGGGTGATGGTATTGCCAAGGTGGCTGGGCTGGATCAGGTCTCTTATAGTGAGATCGTGCTTTTTGATACTGCTGCAGGGAAACAGATCACAGGACTGGCTCTTAACCTTGAGGAAGACCAGACTGGTGTTGTGATCTTTGGTGCGTACAAAGAAATCAAAGAAGGGGACATCGCTCGGCCTACAGGACGAGTGCTTAGTGTGCCCGTGGCTGACGGTATGATTGGTCGTACACTCAATGCTCTTTTGGAAGGCATTGACGGGAAGGGTGATATCACCGCAGACAAAACCATGCCAGTGGAGAAGATTGCACCAGGTGTGATGACCCGCGAACCAGTCGGTGAGCCGATGCAAACGGGTGTGAAGTCAATCGACGCAATGGTACCAGTAGGACGTGGTCAACGCGAGCTGATCATCGGTGACCGTCAGACTGGGAAGAGTGCAGTAGCGATCGATACGATCCTTAACCAGAAGGGTCAGAATTTGAAGTGCATCTATGTAGCAATCGGTCAGCGAGAAAGTAAGATCCGAAAGATCGTGCAGCAGCTCGAAGAAAAAGGAGCAATGGAGTATACAACCGTTGTGCTGGCTGGCGCAAGTGAACCGGCTGCGATGAACTACCTGGCACCCTACAGCGCGACAGCTCTGGCAGAGTACTTCATGGCCAAAGGCGAAGACGTGCTGATCGTGTATGATGATCTCTCGAAGCATGCGATGGCCTATCGTCAGATGTCACTGCTTCTCAAGCGTCCACCTGGACGTGAGGCGTATCCTGGAGATGTGTTTTACTTGCATTCTCGACTCTTGGAGCGAAGTGCTCGCGTGAACGAAGAAAACGGAGGTGGCTCGATCACGGCGCTACCGATTATCGAAACGCAGGCAGGTGACGTATCAGCTTATATCCCAACCAATGTGATCTCGATCACGGATGGTCAGATCTACCTCGAGGCAGACCTGTTCAACAAGGGTCAGCGACCAGCGATCAATGCAGGTCTCAGTGTCTCACGTGTGGGATCTGCAGCACAGACAAAGCTCATTAAAAAGCTTTCAGGAACGCTGCGACTTGATCTCGCGCAGTATAGAGAGTTGGAAGCTTTTGCGCAGTTTGGTAGTGACGTCGATGACGAGACGAAGAAGCGACTAGAACGAGGAAAGCGGACAGTAGAAGTCCTTAAACAAGGTCAGTACGAGCCGCTCTCTGTAGCGCAGCAAGGTGCTGTCATGTACGCTCTGACCAAAGGTCACATGGATGACGTGGATGCAGACGAAGTACAGAAATGGGAAGCAGGACTGCACAGCTTCATGGCGAGTAATCACAAGGAGTTTGTAGAAAGCCTGAATGATAAACCAGAGCTTAGTGAGGAAGTAGAAGAAACACTCAAAAAGATCATTGGGGAGTATAAGGAGATGCAATCATAGTAGTTATAAGTTAGCATTTTGCAGTTAGGCAGAGAAAGCACGAATGAATACTAACTTTTAACTACCAATTACTAACTATTATTTTATGGCAGGAGCACTCGACATTCAGCGGCGGATCAAATCCATCAAAAACACCAAAAAGGTAACAAAGGCGATGGAGATCGTTAGCGCGGCAAAAATGAAAAAAGCAATCCGTCAAGTTATGGAGTTGCGGCCTTATGCTGTGGCGATGCACGCACTCCTGCAGAGTGTGGCGCCAAATGTTTCATCGACGCATCCACTCCTTGCTAAGCGCGAAGTGAAAAAGGTTTTACTTCTGGTGATTGCATCCAATAAAGGATTGTGTGGAGGGTTTAACGCCCACATTGCAAAAGCCGTGAACAAAGCTGTAGAGCAATTGGCAACAGAAGGTATTAGTAAAGAGCAGTTTACTACTATCACCGTAGGACGTAAAGCTGACGGCATGATGAAGCGAATGGGTATTGATCCGATTGCTACTTTTCCGGAGCTGAACTACTCTCCTGACTCTGTGGCTTGCCAGCCTGTGGTCAAGATGGTTACAGACGGATATACTACTGAGGATTACGATCGCGTGATGCTCGTCTATACGGACTTCATCTCGCCGATTACGCAGGAGCAGAAAGTGCGTCAGGTGCTTCCTGTGTCTGTAATTGATCTCCAGGAGCAGTTAGGTGAGATGACTGAGTCAGGTAAGGATGCAAATATTACTCAATCTTCAACCAAGGCTTCAACCAAATCGCTCGAGTATGTGGTGGAACCATCAAATGAAGAAGCGATTACGGCGCTTATGCCCCGTGTACTGGAGTCGCAGATTTTGCACGCACTTTATGAGTCAAATGCCTCCAAGGAATCATCACGCATGATGGCCATGAACAGTGCCACAGAGGCAGCTGGCGAGATCGTCGATGATTTGACTCTAGCCTATAACAAGATGCGCCAAGCAAAGATCACACAAGAGATCTCCGAGATCTCGGCCGGGAGGGCCGCCCTCGAGTAGAGGTTTGAGAGTTTGAGAATTAGAGAGTTAGAATATTAGAGATTATGAGTGAGTATCAAAAAATTGAGAGTTTTACGGATTTGGTTGCTTGGCAAAGAGGACATCAATTTGTGCTAGAGATTTATAAAATCACAAAGTATTTTCCTCAAGATGAGAAGTTTGGGTTGACCAGTCAAATGCGTAGAGCTGCTGTATCGATTACATCCAATATAGCAGAAGGATTTGGACGTAAATCATATACAGAGCGAACTCAATTTTATTATATCGCAAGTGCCTCTCTGTCTGAACTTAAAAATCAAATTCTTATAGCTTGCGATATCGGTTACCTAAAGAAAGACAGTATTGAGCCACTTTCTGAGCTTGCAAATGAGTCGCATAAATTGTTAAATGGTCTAATAGCAAAAACTAAAGAACTGAACAAATCGAATCAATAATTTTATCTAAATCTCTAATTCTCTAAACTCTAAATCTCTATGAATAATGGAAAAATATCACAAATCATTGGTCCGGTTGTGGATGTTGTTTTTGAAGACAGTCTTCCTGCGATCTATGACGCTCTTGAGACGACACTTGATGGTAAGAAAATTATCCTGGAGGTGCAGCAGCATCTTGGAGGGGACACTGTGCGCGCGGTGGCTATGACATCGACTGATGGTATGAAGCGAGACCAGGAGGTTAAATCTCTGGGTGGTCCGATCACGGTACCCGTTGGTGAGCAAGCGCTTGGACGTATGTTTGACGTAGTTGGTGACCCGATCGACAACAAGCCAGCTCCAGAGAATGCGCCACGCAATCCGATTCACCGCAAAGCGCCAGACTTTACGGAACTCTCTACGCATGATGAGATCTTTGAGACTGGTATCAAGGTAATTGACCTGATCTGCCCGTTTGTGAAAGGTGGAAAGGTTGGACTGTTTGGTGGTGCTGGTGTAGGAAAGACTGTACTGATCCAGGAGCTTATCCGTAACATCGCAGCGGAGCACGGAGGAAACAGTGTGTTTGCAGGGGTTGGAGAGCGTACACGAGAAGGAAATGATCTCTACCGTGAGATGGAAGAAAGTAATGTGCTTGATAAGACGGCACTTGTGTTTGGTCAGATGAATGAGCCACCAGGAGCGCGACTGCGTATCGGCCTTACAGGACTGGCGATCGCGGAGCATTTCCGTGACGCTGAGAACAAAGACGTACTGTTTTTTGTCGACAACATCTTCCGCTTTACGCAAGCTGGTTCTGAGGTGTCTGCGCTTCTAGGACGGATCCCGAGTGCTGTAGGGTATCAGAGTACACTTGCTGAGGAGATGGGTGGCCTGCAAGAGCGTATTACTTCTACCAAGAACGGTTCGATTACATCCGTGCAAGCTGTTTACGTACCAGCAGATGACCTCACTGATCCTGCTCCTGCGACAACGTTTGCCCATCTCGACTCTACTGTGGTGCTGGCCCGAGCCCTCACAGAGATCGGTATCTACCCAGCGATTGATCCGCTTGACTCAAACTCTACAATCCTTGATCCAAAGATCGTGGGACAGGAGCACTACGATACAGCCCGTGGTGTACAGCAAGTTCTGCAGCGGTACAAAGACCTCCAAGACATCATCGCCATCCTCGGGATGGATGAGCTCTCAGAGGAAGATAAGCTGACTGTAGCGCGCGCGAGGAAGATTCAGAAGTTTTTCTCACAGCCGTTTTTTGTAGCGGAGATCTTTACAGGAAGCCCAGGGAAGTACACAAGCCTCAAAGACACCGTACGAGGATTCAAAGAGATCCTGGAAGGAAAGCATGATGATAAAGATGAGAATGCGTTTTACATGAAAGGGAGTATTGATGAAGTGATTGCAGTCTAGGACTACAGTTGTTAGTAGTTGGTAGGAAGGGATATAAGTTAAAATAGCTAAATGAAAAAAATCTGGACAAAGGAGGTGAAGCTGATTACACTGTACACCGCATTGTGCAACATTCTTTCTTCGTGGGTAGCCTATCCTTTCTACTCCATGAGTACCGCTCGAGAATATTTACCAGGGGGACGATATGTGACCGTTCGACTAGACTGGAATGAGAACTTTGATATGTTTTTTACCACATGTCTGATTCCATTTTTTTCAATCGGACTTACAGCCATTTGTATGTCGTATTTTTTTCGAAAAGAATTTATTGCTACCGTAAAGTATTCGAAAGTGAAATTTGCTACAATGGTTGCGTATGTGGGCACAATAGTAGAAATTCTTATATCCGCACCATTCGATATTCTTGGCATTATTCCTGGCTATGAACTCCCTTACCTTGCACTTTATATCGTCGGCATTGTTGCTTACTTTAGTGGATGGTACATAGCCGCCTATATCATTTATCCCAATTTTTGGAACAAAGAGCAGGATTAGATATAAGAGCAGCTACTGGTATTTTTTTTCTAAAAATCGATAAGAAGCTAGTGCTAATTTTTTAAATTAAATCATTTACATGTCTAAAAAAAATTCAATTTAAAATTGTAACACTTGCTGGGATGAGTATCTCTGAGACTGTTGATAGTGTCGCGGTGGACACTGCTGATGGTCAAGTGACGGTGCCGCCACTTCATACGCCTCTTCTGGAAGTGCTAGCGCAAGGTGAGGTGATGATACGCCAGGATGGTGCGGAAACATCTTACGCGATCTTTGGGTGGTTCCTGGAGGTAAAGAAAGGATCTAGAAATGGAAAATAATGTGGTCGCTAGAATTTTAAGTTATATGATATGTTGTATTATTGAATTATATTATGAAAAAGCTGTTGTATAGTATCATTTTTGCAACATTTATCTTTGCAGTTTTTAACTTTCTTTTACTATCTTTTTTTTCAAATTTCGATATACTGCGAGAATACTATGCTCAGATAGTATTGTTATTTATTGTTCTTATTGTTATTTTTACTAAAGTCATCTTTGATCAACGGATGATAATTAAAGCACTAGATTTAAAAGGTGCTCTCCTTAGCGAACAAATTCCTAATCAGAATAGCAAAAAAAGTCAACTAGGTTATCTTATTTTGTGTGTTGTTGGAGCAATATTTTGGTCAATTATGTCTTTGCCCTACTTTTTACTTTATTTTGGTGAATACCCGACGCCTTATAATTTCATATGTATTCTTGCTTCATGGGCGTTGCCAATTATATTAGTTATGCTTTCATTTGGCTTAAGGCAATCTAAATCCTAATTATTAACTCTAACTACTATGCCTATTAACTTTAAAATCGTCACCCCAGCTGGACTCAGCATTGAAGATACTGTGGACCAGGTTACTGTCGATACTGCTGATGGTCAGATAACTGTACTGCCTGAGCATACGCCGATTTTGAGCGTGCTTGCTTCTGGGGAAGCGATGGTCAAGAAAGGTGAAGGAGAAACTTCTTACGCGATCTTCGGGGGGTTCCTCGAAGTGAAAAAGGGATCTGAGGTGACGATCCTGGCTGATGGTGCTGAGAGTGGGCTTGAGATTGATGAAGAAAAGGTCAAAGAAGCGATTGCACGTGGAGAAGAACTCAAGAAACAAAAAGCTTCTATGGACAGTGAAGAGTACGCCCGCGTGGCTGCGGCGCTTGAGCGTGATATGGCGAGGCTTCGTGTTCTGAGGCGGAGGAAATAGTAGAGAATTAGAGTTTAGAGAGTTAGAGAATTAGATTGGGAAAATAGGATTTCGTACTTTGGATTTAGGATTTAGAGATAAAAATAATGATTTTGTAACTATTGGATAGCATGATGCAATGAAAAAAACACTTGCCATTGTTGGTTTACTTCTTGGATCCTCTATTCTTTTGTATCTTTTGATTACTTTGGTGAGTGTCTTTTTGCCTTTGGGATTTTCTTCGGCTGAGTCACGTATTATGGGTATGATGCTTGCTGGCCTTGTGTCATGTGGAGTTGTCGTCAGTTCGTTGAGTCAGAAATCTCCTGTTGGTACCAAAAAATTTGCAGGACTTTTAAGTGTGGCTTCTGTGCTTTCTGTGATTTGGCTTGTGATTAGCCCTCCAGTTTTGTTCCTTGCTTTTATCATGGGAGGGGCAAACACTTCTTTTGCTGGATCAACTTTCGCTTTGCTTGGTCCGGCTCTTTTTGCTCTTTTTTTGTGGTTTATTCCTGCCATCCTCCTATATGGAGTTATTTTTCTGTGGGTGTATATACGGCGGAGTCGGTAGTCATATCATCTTTCATTACCCTGTAAGGTATAGATTCTCAGTTATCATATCCTTGCGGTACTAGCTAAGAATGACAAACTGAAAGGTATATGTTGCATCACCTCGGATTTACATTGACTTGAGTCACTAGAATTTCTCTTGACTTATCGCAGGATAAGGTTAAACTTTCACGCCTAATCAAAAGCTAGTTACAAGTTATACCAGATCCAATTAACCGACCTATAAGGGGCAGATCCCCAGGCAAGCTGAGGATGACAAGCCGAAAGTTTTATGTGGATTTATTAGTTAGAGATAATATTACTAATTACTAGTTATTGTTTTGATCCTTTGTAAGTTATGCACAATGGCCTGGGGCTTGCATTTTTTTGTAAAAGAATGTATAACTGATAAATACTAAAAAATACACGGAGCGCTTACAAATCGTATTTTTTCACTATAATGAAAGAATTGCAATACTGTAAGGGTGTCTATAGATAAATATATGACAATAGGTGGAAAAGACATATCTATAAAAGATGTCATGCGAGAGCCGATTGTGGTGTCTGCTGGCATGCCTTTTCGTGATGTGATCAAAAAAATGATCATCGAGAAGACAAATTCACTTGTCGTTGTAGATGAGGGAGGCGCTGCAATCGGCATGGTCAATCCGAAGTCTCTGATCAAGCACGTTGTGCCTGATTACCTCGAAGATGATGCGATCGCTGCGCATTTTGCTACTGAGAATATCTTTCGTGAGGAGGCTTCGAAGGTTGCGGATGTCGCTATCGAGGACTTTATGCAAAAGAATATCTCTACTGTGAAAGTCGATGATACGCTCATGCAAGCTGCTGTGGTGGCTCTTGAGAGTGGTCAAGTGCGTATTCCTGTCGTGGACGATGAAGGAAAGCCTATTGGGTTACTAACCCGCACTGAGTTAAAAAACGTGATTGGTGCGTTTCTCGATATTGACGAAGCGTTTACGAAGTAATCATGAAGCAATCATACTAGGACATTTACACTTAGCACTCTGCTTTGTTGCAGAACTACTTTTTTTGACGACGTACGACTTGTACGTCTTACCAAAAAAGTAGTATCTGCGCCTCGCATAGCACAAAAGTGTATAAGCCCTATCACGCTAGGAGTATGATTGTTTTTGTTTGTTTCGGAGTTTACAAGACTACTGATTCGTAAGAAGTTGAAAGGTATGATACTTGTGTATGATGTTTTTCATCTTCAAACGATGTGCGAGGCTTTGCTTTGGGCATTTTTATTATTTTAATGTAACGAAAAGGTTATGGAAACGGAGATTGTAGCTGAAGCGGGAAATGGTCTTAATTTTTGGGTTAGTATTATTATCTTTGTGGTAACGTTTGTTCTAATCGTTACAGAAAAAATTCACCGAACGGTGATCGCTTTTGTTGGTGCGATGACGATGCTTGTTGCTGGTATGGTGATGGGATTTTATGATGTCGGTCAAGCGATGCACGCGGTTGATTTCAATACGATCGGACTTCTCGCTGGTATGATGGCGATCGTGGCGGTTCTCGAGACTACTGGTGTGTTCCAGTATTTAGGAATTCTGACAGCCAAGAAAACAAAGGGTAATCCATGGTATCTGATCGTGGCGCTTGGCGCTCTGACGTCTGTGCTGTCGATGATCTTGGATAACGTGACGACAATTATCTTGATCGTGCCGGTGACGATCATCATCGCGAGAATGCTCAAGATCTCACCAATGCCACTTCTGATTGCTGAGGCGATTCTTTCAAATGTGGGTGGAACAGCGACACTTGTGGGAGATCCACCAAATATCATGATCGGTAGTGCTGCAGGTTTCTCTTTCAATGCTTTCCTTACACACTCTTTGCCAGTGGTGATCGTTGTGTGGTTTGCTACACTCGCTGTACTTCGTGTCGTCTACAAAAAGGAGATTGCTGAGAGTCCGCAGAACATTGATCAGCTCATGAAAATGAATGAGAAGGATGCAATTGAAGATCCTCGTACTCTGAAAATCATCCTTGGAGTTTTGGCTTTGGTTGTGTGTTTGTTCTTTGTGCATCACACACTTCATATTCCACCATCGATGGTTGCGCTGATTGGTGCTGCACTGACGCTGATCCTTGTCGCGCCAACCAAAGACCCTCAGAAGATTTTGGAGAAATTGGAGCTTTCTGTGCTTGTGTTTTTTGCAGCACTCTTTGTGCTTGTTGGTGGACTGGAGAACTCTGGTGTTCTGGAAGTGTTTGCAACGATGCTTACGGAAGGTGCGGAGAATGATATCGTCATGACTGCGATTATCGTGCTGTGGGCTAGTGCGCTTTTGAGTGCTTTGGTAGACAATATTCCGTTTACGGTGGCTATGATCCCTGTGATTGCTGCGCTTGGGGCTAGTGGCGTGGATGTAAACCTCCTGTGGTGGGCGCTTGTGTTTGGTGTCGGCTTTGGTGGAAACGCTACACCGATTGGTTCTAGTGCTGGTGTGATCGTGACAAGTAAGAGTCAGCAGACAGATAGTCCGATCAGCTTTATCCAATGGGTGCGTGTGGGTGGAGTGGTCACCATTGTGGGACTACTGATCACGACTGGACTTATCCTTCTTTTCCACGAACCGCTTCATGACTACGTAGAGGGTCAGAAAGATCTCACGCAAGTTGAGGGTGAGATGAAAGTTGGTCATTAGGTTTAAGATTTCACCCTACACCAAGGCTACCCTAAATACTCAGGGCACAGCTATGTACCGCAAAGGTTCATGGCACAGCAAAATGACAAGTAGTAATTAGAATCTAGAATGTAGAAAGGCCTCCATTTTGTGGAGGTCTTTTGGTTCATTGGTCCCAGCCCCTAGTCCTAAAATCTTGACCATGGTCTTGCAGTCCATAGTGGTTTAGTCAGCAGTACAGTAGTTTGACAATCATGATGAGATTGATGCACTGGGTATACATACTGAGGCATATGACCAAAGAACATTTTTTTGATCAATTTACAAGGTTTGACTTTGAGCAGATACTTCAAGATCATGTTGATCGTGTGATTTCTGCTGTTGCAAAAAGTTGATACATGAGTCACAAAGTTGGAACAGAACATGAATGAGCGATTTGATGAGAGGTTACTACTTGCATTGAATAGTGTATAATATTTAGTAAGAACTTGTTTCAAGCCTCTGTTCCTGTTAAAATTTCCTCATTTTTACCTGCAAAATGTACTGATTTCGTCACAGTATCTCGGTAGTATTCCTCAATCATCACATTTTTCGGTATCAAAATGAGAAAGTTCACATGGAAACAGAGATTTAGAACAATTTCTAAGAAATAGTTTGCGAATTTAGATGTGGTTTAGTTGTATACATAGAAAAATGAAAGTAAAAAATGTCATATATATTGGCGGAGTTGTGTCAATCACTCTCATAGCATACGTGCTGTACAGCATCAAAACAAAAGACTTGAGAAATGTATCACTGACTCAAGTTGCCGCTTCCGATCAAGTACTCAATTCTCGTTCTCTTGACCTGGAGGATATGGAGCATATCAAACAATTAGAAACTGGCAAGGTGCAGACGCCGAAGAAATCTCCTGCTTCAGTGACGAAGGCTCCGCTAGTAACTAATGATCAAGTAGCGACAGAACTACAGCAACGGTTAGAGTCCGATGGCTTCATTGTAGTCGTGAAAAAAGAACAAAATCTCACAAGGGAAGACTTGCAGGAGATTTTTGGTAGTGCAGTAAACGTCGAAAGTGAGATCATCGAAAAAGAAATCTTCCTCGTCAAAGACATGGCAGGTAATTCACCAGAGACCTTCATGGAAGGCCTTATGAATCAGGATGTAGTATTGTTTGTCGAAGAGAATACGATTGCTGATACTGATTATATCCCAAGAGATTTGAAAAGAACAACTCAACTGTATTTTCATCTCGATCAGGAGCACTATGATGCAATAGGCAATTGGAATCCTGGTATTGTCCCTGGTGCAGATATGGATGCTGCTGAGGCATGGGACATTGAACGGCAAAATGGTGAAGAAATTGTTGTAGCTGTGATCGATACTGGTGTTGACTATAACCAAACTGATCTTAAAGTAAATATGTGGGATGGCTCCGGAGGGTGTAAAGACGAAAATAACCAAATAATTCCTGGGGGATGCCCATTTCATGGATGGGATTTTCTTAGGAATGACAACGATCCCTACGACAGTAGAGAGCATCGTCCAGAAATTGACCGCACTGGAGGTCATGGGACGCGCGTAGCTGGTACTTTTGCAGCTGAATCAGGCAATAATTTTTTTGCTTCTGGAATAGATACTGCAGGTATTAGTCGCTACAATAAGGTCAAAGTCATGGCCCTGCGAACAAATTATTCTATAGAGCAGGCTATTCGCGCAATTAATTTTGCTAAAAATAACGGTGCACATATTGTTAATGGAAGCTTTAGTGGATCAAGACGTAGTATTATTTTTGAGCGTGCAATTTCTGATTACGGGAATCTCTACATTACAACAGCAGGAAACCTTGGAACAGATAATGATCAATCTCCTCGTTACCCATGTAATATGGAACTTGCAAACATCATTTGTGTAGGAGGGATGAATGCTGGGACAAATGATCAGTATGCTTCTCTGTCAAATTATGGTGTAAACAGTGTCGATATTGCAGCCTCCTTTGGTGTTATAGGACCTATTTCATCTGAGGATGAGCGAAGGTCACCTTTTTCTAGTGGTACCTCTTACTCAGCCCCGCTCGTCGCCGGAACAGCGGCAATGGCTTTATCTACCAATCCTGATTTAACTACTGATCAAGTGAGAGATATCGTCCTCTCCAATGTTGATGTCCTACCAGTTCTCAGAGACAAGGTTGCTACTGGTGGTCGTGTCAACCTCGAAAAAGTGATCCGAGCAGCGCTAACTACACGTGATGACGACCCGGCAGAACCTCCTTTAACAAATAGGTGTGTCGATGAGGGCAATGGTGACAACTGGGGTGTAAATCTTGATACGTTTGCGGGCTGCTGGATTGGTGGCGTCCCAGACCCAAGGCTCTGCCTCGACGATGGAGATGGTGACAATCAGGGGCGAAATCCTGGCACAGGCATTGAGTGTGACCTAGACATTGAACCAGAGCCAGATCCACTTATATTAGCCGGGTATCCTGTAATCACGATTGATGGAGAAAATGTTCAGATTAATTTCACATTGAATCAGCCAGCAAGAGCGTGGTTTGAGTATGGACTCACTACGAAATACACAAATCAGAGTGAAATTCCAGAGAGCTATGATTACGCCTCTCACCAACACACACTCACGTTACAGCCGAATACGACCTACAATATGCGTATTCAGGCAGTGACAAACTCAGGTGAATCGTACGAGTCTACAAACTATCAGTTCACAACTGGTGATGAGCAGGAGCCACCTAAGGAGCCTACGTGTATCGACGAAGGCAATGGTGATAATTGGGGCTTTGATCCTACTACAAATGCGGGCTGCTGGATCGATGGCATCCCTGACACAGATCTCTGCCTCGACGATGGAGATGGTGACAATCAGGGGCGAAATCCTGGCACAGGCATTGAGTGTGACCTAGACATTGAACCAGAGCCAGATCCACCAACTGACCCTGGAAGTGTTACCATCAAAGCTCGAGGAACAAATGGTCAAGAAAAAATTGGACTCTTTCTCAATGAGAAGCCTATTTTCTCATGGAATCTCTCAAAGAGATTTGAAGAATACACATTTATACCTAAGGAGAGAATTGTAATTGACTCGCTTTCCGTAGAATTCCTCAATGATTATTGGGATCCCAGAAATTCTATCAACTATGATGCTCAGATAGACCATATCACAGTTAATGGAGTCCAATACGAATCAGAAGATGCATCAACTAATTCCACAGGGACGTGGGATCAAGAAAATTGGTGTGCTCCAGGATCTAAATCCAGTGAATGGCTTCATTGCTCGGGAAGATTTGAATATGATATTCCAACTGGTACGATCATAGGGCCCTAGAAGCTGGGGGGCATATCGGGATAGCGAAATTATAGCGAGCTGTAGATTCCTAGATGCAGAGGTCTAGAGATTTTTAGTCCAATAAAACCCACCTCCTCTGGCGGTGAGAATGTATAATGGCTCCGCCCTTGTATACTAAAACATAAGCTCCAGCTTGGTAGGCAAACTAGAGCTTATGAAAAAACGATTCAACCGTTTATCGCACAGTATATGGTTGTGTAAGTGTTATATCGTATTTTGTCCAAAATATCGATACTACTATTTAGCCTGCTGATGGGCTAGTGTCATAAGAGTATATTGGATCTGATGCCGATTCAGAACTCATCTATTCTAGCGAAGTCATACCATTTCTCATTAACTACTCTACATGGGGCAGATCCCCAGGCAAGCTGAGGATGACAGACCGAAAGCTCTATGTGGATTTGTTGGTTGGAGATGGTATCACTACAGCAAAAGTAGCAGACATCACCATGTTTGATGAGTGTCACCACGGTCAAGAGAAAGCATCCTTTGGCGATAAGACCCATGGGTCAAAAGGGAGGAAGAAATAATCGCATCTTATGTGATATGGTAGGACCCTTTTTTCAAAGTGTCTTTTTGTTTGATTTGAAGGAGTAATCGCGATATGATAGGATTACTTGTTAATTTCCTATCAGTAATGAATCTTCTCATAGCTTTGTTACGGCCTCTGGATCCCAGATAACACTATTTCTGATCCATTCACTACGCTCATGGAGAAATACTGTTTCTAGGATGACGCGCAAACGTATTGAAGGCTCATTGTGCTGACATTATTCACACAATTTCTTTACTAGGGAAAATTACTACTAATTTGACGATATTATGGAACGTTACGAACACGGGAAAATTGAAAAAAAATGGCAGCAGAGATGGGAGGCTGAATCTGCCTATACTACCAAGGACTTTGTAGAGGGGAAGGAGAATTTCTATCAGCTCTTTGAATTTCCGTATCCATCTGGAAACTTACATGTCGGACATTGGTACGCCTTTGCTGTGCCTGATATCGTGGCGCGGTTTAAACGCATGAAGGGGTATAACGTGTTGTATCCCATCGGGTTTGATGCGTTTGGTTTGCCGGCAGAAAACGCCGCGATTAAGCGTGGTATAAACCCTCGCGAATGGACTTATGACAATATGGATCATATGCGCTCTCAGATGCGTTCTATGGGCGCGTCGTTTGACTGGTCGAGGGAGGTGGTGACTTGCGATTCTGCGTATTATAAATGGACACAGTGGCTATTTCTGCAGCTCTTTGCAGCAGGGCTTGCTGAACACAAAGGTGTTGAGGCAAATTGGTGCCCATCGTGTAAGACCGTTCTGGCTAACGAGCAGGTGGTGAACGGTCAGTGTGAGCGATGTGATAGTGCAGTAGTCAAAAAACAGATGAAGCAGTGGCAGATTGGGATTACGAAATATGCTGACAGGCTTATCGATGATTTAGAGGGATTAGACTGGCCGCAAGAGATAAAAACTGCGCAGAAAAATTGGATCAGTAGAAGTGAGGGGGCTTCTCTTTCGTTTCCTCTTCGGGTTGGATCGCTAGGTAGTGATACTAGTAGAAGTGCTGATGATATTGATCACTTCTCGCGGAATGATGCTGAACAGGCGCGGAAGGTCGCTGAAGGGGACGGTGGGACAAGGACATCTGGGATAGTTGATTTGTTGTATGAGGAGCTTTCTTATGATATCCGTGGTGCTTTTTTTGCTGTACGTACGGCTATTGGGCTTGGTCATAAAGAGAGTGTTTACCATAAAGCGCTTTTGATTGAGTTTGAGAAGAGGGGGATTTCTGTTGAGACGGAGAAAAATATTGATATCTTGTATGAGGATCAGAAAGTGGGGACATATCGACCTGACATCATTGTCGAGGGTAAAGTTCTGATCGAACTAAAGGCTCTTCCAAAAATTGGAAAACAACAAAAAGAGCAAATATGGACATATCTACGTGGAAGTGAGTATAAACTTGGGATGCTAGTTAATTTCTCACCAAGTGAACTTGAGATCGAAAGAATTGTTTATGACAAAGTAAGAAAAAATACGACAATTAGTCCTACTTCTTCGTTGGCCGACCCTTCTGACCGTAATTCAGCGTTGTTAGCGTCCATTCCGCGTGATTCAGCGACCTCACTAGAGGTATTTACTACAAGGCCTGATACGCTATATGGAGTTACCTATATGGTTGTCGCGCCGGAGCACAGTATAATCTCAAAGCTTAAAGACCAAATAGTAAATAGTGAAGAGGTTGAAAAGTATACTCAAGAAGCTGCAAAGAAGTCTGAGATTGACCGTACCAATGACACTAAAGAAAAAACGGGTATGAAATTGGAAGGCATCGGAGCAATCAATCCTGCTAGCGGGAAAGAGATCCCTGTATATGTAGCTGACTATGTCCTTGGTGGATATGGTACAGGTGCGATCATGGCCGTGCCAGCACATGATGAGCGGGATTATGCCTTTGCGCAGAAATATGATATTCCTATAAAGCAGGTTATTGCTCCATATTTTGAGTTGACTGGGGATGATGCTATGAGGGATGGTGTAGAAACTCTCAAACGAAGATGTGTAGATATGATTATTGAGAGCCCAGATGGGGATAGTTATCTCTTGCAAAAAGAAGATGACGCAATCCATCTGGTGGGTGGCGGTGTTGACGAGGGCGAGAGTTTAGAAGAGGCTGCGCGACGTGAGACCTTAGAAGAAACTGGATATACAGATATTGCGTCAATTAATGCGATTCATGATGGAGTGTACGCTGCAGGTTTTCGGTACACAAAACAAAAAAATTTAACTGGAGTTTCTATAACATATGTAATAAAATTAGAAACGCTTAACCAAGTACCCTCGGAAATTGAACAAGGAAAGCACGAGGTTTTATGGGTAAAGAAAGAAGAGGTTAACGAAATGATGACATGGCCACATCATAAATTTCAATGGAGTTGCTTTGCTGACAATAAAATTTTTGTAGGCAGTGGAAAGCTACTGAACTCTGGAGAATTTGATGGGATGGATAGTGAGGAGGCAAAGGTGGCTATTGTGGACAAGATTGGAGGCAAGATGACTCGGACTTATAAATTGCGAGATTGGACGGTGAGTCGGCAGCGGTATTGGGGGTGTCCGATCCCGATCATTCACTGCGAATCCTGTGGTCCAGTGGCAGTACCTGACGCTCAGCTTCCTGTGGAGCTGCCTGATGTGGAGGACTATTTGCCAAATGACGAAGGTCGCTCACCGCTTAGTAAGGTTGAGAGCTTTGTGCATGTGTCTTGTCCCTCTTGTGGTAAAGACGCTAAGCGGGAGACAGATACGTTTGATACGTTTATGTGTAGCTCGTGGTATTTCCTCCGTTACTGCGATCCGCAAAATTCTAGCGTGTTTGCTGATATGAAGAGCCTTGAGCACTGGATGCCTGTGGGTCACTATAGTGGTGGGGCAGAGCATACTACTATGCATTTGCTCTATTCACGGTTTTTTACGAAGGCGCTTGCGGATCTTGATTTGCTCCCTTCTGGGATGAAAAATGGTGAGCCATATAGGCGGCGCATGAATCGGAGTCTGATCCTGGGACCAGATGGCAACAAGATGAGTAAGAGTAAAGGTAATGTGATTGATCCAGATGATATCGTAAAAAGCCTTGGAGGGGACACTATGCGCTTGTATTTGGCCTTTGTAGGGCCATACAACGAAGTAGGTGCCTATCCGTGGAATCCTGAGAGTATCATCGGTGTGCGGCGGTTTGTGGAGCGTGTGTGGCGTCTCTCGGAGAAGGTTTCGTCTGAAGCTTCAGTGGACGCTGAAGTGGATCGCGAGGTGCACATAGCACTTAAGCGCCTAACAGAAAGTATAGAAGACTATAAGCTCAATACTGGCGTCGCTGCGCTTATGCAGCTGCTTAACGTGTTTGATAAGCAAAAGCATATTTCAGCAGAGGATCTGCAGATGTTTCTAACAATGCTTGCGCCGTATGCACCGCATCTCTCTAGTGAAATGTGGGAAATGCAGAAGTTTGATGGTAGTGCGATCACGGTGCAATGGCCAAAAGTAGACGAGGAAAAATTAATTTCCACTGAAATGACGCTCATCGTGCAAGTCAATGGAAAGGTAAAGGATAAAATCATGCTTCCAAGTGGAAGTGATGATGCTGCGTTGGAGGAGGCTGCGCGGACAAGTGAGAAAGTACAGAAATACATCGGTGAAAAAGAAATTCGTAAGGTGATTGTGATCAAAGGCAAACTTGTGAATATTGTTGTTTAGCTAGGCAACACATTTTAGAGTAAAAAAATTCACCCCTGCGAGGTGAATTTTTATCGTCTAAGGATTTGTATCTTGTACCAGTTTCAACTAAACTCTATCTATAGGATCAACACTGTGTCATTCTTAGCTTGCCTGGGAATCTGCCTCAGCAGATAGCGATTAATGAGATATGATGCTAGCTTTCCAAATAGGCAGAAAGTTCTTCTGTTTCTCTTTCTTCTAGAAGCTCGATGATATAGGAATCTTTCTGGGCTCGCTCAATAATATCTGGCATAAAAGGGAAGAGGTCAACGAGTTCGTCTTGGATGTCTTCTGTGAGGGTGTACTCTTTTTCTTGTAAATCGTAAGGGCTCATTTTATTTTTAAAAATTTCTTACAAAGTCATCATACATAAATTTTTTTTCTTTGTATACATATAAAAATCGTAGTTATCCACAACCACAGTATATGTTATGATATTTTTTTTCGTAAGCTTTAGGTGAACATTTTATACATTTACTTTGTGTGGACTCTTAAAGATCTCCTTGTTGAAATAATCGATGTCCTACGATTTGAGCTGCGCTCAATCTAGTGCTAAGGTGATAGAATACATTATTAACCACAGTCTTGGTCGTCTATGGTATTTTTGAAAAAACATCTGGCTCTTTTTCTTTCCCTCGCTATCTTTATGGGCTTTGGGCTTTTTCATATTACAAAGTTTGAGACGACAGATGAGCATTTTTGGAAGTATGATCGTATTGGGATGTATTACGCGGGTATACAAGAAGGATTTCGTACTGGTGACTTTTCCAAGACGCGCATCAATGATAAGCCTGGGGTGAGTGTGGCGATCGTCACAACGCCGCATAAGTTTTTTGGGATTGATCCGACGACGTTTCAGGATCGGGAAGCGGAGGCAGGGTCAAATGTGAGCTTCCTCTTGGATTCAGGTGAGAGTGAGTCATTTGATTTGTTTGATATCTATCAGGCAGATGAGAGGCTCTCTATTAATCTTGGGTTGCGGTTGCCGCTGTTACTTTTTAACGCTCTTGTCATGCTCCCGTTGCTGTATGTTCTTTTGCGACGTATTTTCCGTGAGCGAATTATAGTAGACACGTCGATCATTCTCATAGGGATGAGTCCTGTGCATATCGGCATCAGTCAGATCGTCAATCCTGATGCGCTGCTATGGAGTTTTGGAGCAGCGACGATCCTAGCGTATGTGGCGCACCTGAGGGCGCCTTCATGGCAGATGGCCTTGCTTACAGGTGTGCTACTTGGATTTGGGCTACTTTCGAAGTACACTGCAAGTTTGCTTTATCTTTTTTTGCCGCTGCTTTTTTTGATTTACAGTTCTTTTCCCACGGGACCAGCTCAGCAGTATATACCAAAACTCACCAGGCGAGATGCTCTTGCATATGGGAAATTCTTTTTACTCATCGTGGTGATTTCGATGATTACTTTTGCGGTCTTTATGCCAGATGTTTTTGGTTCTCTCAAGCATTTCCTCTATGGGACAATTTATTCTCCAGCGCTACGACCTCTGATTGATGCTTTTATGCAGGGATTTGGTTTGCGTGACGTGCTTTATGAAACGAGCTCGAAGTATAGAGCTGTACCGATGGCAATCTTTGCTGGAGTATTTATGCTTTTTTTCACTGTTGGACTACCGTTACTAGTACTGAGGGTGTGTCAAGTTCGTAAAGTTTTTTCACTAGGCTTGCGGTTTTGCGCAGGACTGTTTGTCGTTCTGGTCATATTTTCACTAGTGAATGCTTGGACGGGAGCCTCGATTATTCCATTGGAAGATATCAAAGAGAACTCTCGCGAAGCAGGGGAGCTTACGTTTAGCGCCTTCGCGGGAGACCCTAGCGCTGTGTTTTGGTTTAAAGCAATCCTTACCCAGGCGCAAAATCAGATTTTTTCTGTACATCCTGTGCAACTTTTCTTGCTGACTTTTATCTCTCTAGGCTTTTTCGTCTACAGGTCGCACTGGCTTGAGAAGCGAGAGCATTTCACACTTGTGGCATTTTCGCTTATCATCCCTTTTGTGTTTTGGGTAGGAGCACTGTTTGGTGATGTGTTTGTAAACATTCGCTACGGGCTCATGCTGTATGTGCCGTTTGCGATCACGAGTGCTATCGCACTGTGGAGGATCATGCAGTTTGAGAGGGTGTGCGAGCTTACCTCACAAATACTAACACCCCTGACAAAAAGACTTCGACTGTCACAATACATGCTCGGTATTCTAGCCCTGAGTTTTGTGCAGGTTTTTTCTCTATTTCTCATTGCGCCGCATTACTTCAACTATCACAGTTTCTTGCTCCCGCGCGAATACGTACTCACAGACGCTTGGGGGTATGGTGCTTATGAGGCAGCGGAGTATTTAAATACGCTGGACGAGGCTGAGGACTTAATCGTCTGGAGCGATCGCAGAGAGGCCTGCCAGTTTTTTGTGGGGAAGTGCATCATCTCGCGTAACATCCCTTTTGATAGCACGACGGTTGATTATCTGATCATGTCGCGCAGAGGATCGATCGTACGACAATTCCGTCCACGTGGAAGTGAAGAAAATATCCCACCATCGTTTAAGCAGTCAAATTATTATGATAATAAGGAGTTTGCAGACAAACAAACAGTATGGCGACTCGATATAGGCGGAAGATCAGAAAACTTTGTGAAGGTGCTGAAAGTTGAGAAGTAATAAAAACTATCTAGAAATACCAATTAACAACTAGCTTTCAGCTTGTCATCCGTAGCTTGACTGGGGATCTATCCCTCATAGCTTGGTTAAGTGGTACAAAGCGGGCGTATTAGAGACTAAAATAGATCTTTTTATGTTACTAACTGGTGGAGCTACAACAAGGTAGAGGTTCGACTCTACTACGGCTATAACCCGTTTTCGTATGGAAAAATGTTTTGAGAGCAAAAAAATAGAGTTCGGTGTGACAAGATCTGATGACAAAGGAGAAGTGATTATAGAATTATTAATTTCTACTAAAAGCGCATGATGAGTTTAAATAAAAGTTCAGTTAGAACAGTAAAGATTGGGGTCAAATCGACAACGCTAGAAGAAATGCCATCTGCTACCGGATTTTTTTGTTCCAAAAATGGAAAAACTTACTTGGTAACAAATTGGCATGTTGTTACAGGAATAGACAGATTCACGGGCAATGAGTTAATTTTTCAGAAAAGACCATTTCTACTATCACTTAAATGTGAATTCACTAAAAAAATAAATGCCAGAGAATTCAAGCATTTTGAGAAAAGTATTGAAATCAATCTTTACGAGAGTTTGTCAGGCGAAGGTGTTCCTTGCGGAGAGCTTTGGGTCGAGCATAAGGATATACAAATAGATGATGTAGTAATCGACATCTCATCAAGTATCGCAGATATCACGAATCCTTCAGGTGAAAGTGTAGAAACTTTTGATTTAGATTGTGAAATTGAGCAACCTCACATACAAGTTATGGATGAAGTTTTTATTGCTGGATTTCCTTTAAACAGTAAATTAACGCACAGTAAATATCCAATCTACAAATATGCAACAGTTGCTTCAGAGCAAGACACTACTGACGATTTACCAATCTTTCTTGTAGACGGAAAAACGAGAAGTGGGATGTCAGGTGGACCTGTCATTCATAGGGAGAGGGCAAATATTAAGATAGATACTATGGGTCTACAAACGTTTTCTGAAGGAAAGCAAACCTTAATTGGTATTTACTCGGGAAGATATCCAGGAGAAGATGAATATTCTGCCGAGCTTGGAATATGTTGGAAGCTAGAAGAATGTTTAGTTCCGTTGTTAAAAAAAGAGTGAATCTAGAGACTAATGTGAAATTTTTTAGTTTACCAATCTAATCAACTTATCTACAAAGGTATTTTTTGTTTGACAAAGAAGGGGTATTCTAAAAGGCTTATGAAGTGGCAGCTGAAGAAAAGATCAACTAGATGAATTGCTCTCTTCTGAAATTGTGAAAAAAGACTTAAGAGATAGATAAGAGCAGAATTATCTTGAAATGTATAGATTCTTAAACTATAGTTCCCACGAATTTGGTGATGTCGATTCTATGGATGAACCTTTATTATCTGAAGCTGGAGATAAAATAGTTGAGTTTTTCGATATAATAAAACTAATTGATTCACATCATTATGAAAAAATTAGGGATCATACGATTTTTCGGTGGAAAATCAAAAACATCATCCGAATAAGACACTTACTCGATACAGATGAAACTTCTTATCCCGCACACCCCTAACAACACTCCGAAATCCTTTCAATTTTGCATTAAATGATTCAGCCCCAGCATTCGTACTACGACTAGGAAAGTAATTCAGAATCCCTTCCTCATGATTTCTAATAACCCGAATTACGTTAGGCGAAACCCTTTTGTTTGACCAAAGAACTCCACAAACTTCTTAAACTGATAGGCAGTAAGACACCAGATGTAATGAGCGAAGTACCCTTTCTCAGATCGTGATAACGTA
>Ga0209187_1000426_pt1 | contig 76102 bp, 66 predicted proteins | sample BantaG_FD_187430 | JGI IMG/M metagenome (GOLD analysis project Ga0209187, IMG submission 187430) | Marine algal microbial communities from Bantry Bay, Ireland - BantryBay_4 metaG (SPAdes) (version 2) | ecosystem: Host-associated > Algae > Red algae > Unclassified | place: Bantry Bay, Ireland...
CCTGATCAAAGAACTTCGCTCCAAATCAAAGATTTATCTTGATTTTGAGCTATTTACTAAATTTTTTTCTCACTTTTATGAAATTATTATAAACTCAGAATTTGTCAATTTTTTTCGGGCCGTACCAATTTGCATTTAACCACCTTTGTATTAAACCACAATTGAGTTATGAGTTATGAATCAGCAATACAAATAATTGATTATCAAATATTTATGGAAATTACCATTTTTTTTGATTGTCAGGTTGTTAAACAAAATCACGAAACAAAGTTTCGTTATAAGTTATGAACTCATAATTCATAACTCATAACTAAAGCATGTATCTTTTTAGAAATTTTTGAATTAAACATATATAACAGAAAGAATAAATGTTCATTGACACACATACACACTTATTTTCTGATCAATTTAAGGATGACATTGATGAGGTAATAGCAAAAGCAATTGGTAGAGGCGTAGAACGCTTTTATTTACCAAATGTAGATACCGACTCTGTTGCTGGCATGTACGATTTGTCGGATCGTTATCCAAACAACTGTTTTCCAATGATGGGATTGCATCCCTGCTCTGTTAAAGCTGACTTTGAAGATAAATTGGCAATTTTAAAGAAAGAGTTAGATGGAGAGCGCACTTTTTTTGGTATCGGAGAAATTGGCTTGGATTATCACTGGGATTTATCCTTTAAAAATCAGCAAAAAGAGGCTTTAAAAACCCAAATTCAGTGGGCTAAAAAGCTCAAATTGCCAATTATTTTACATACCAGAGAGTCTTTTGATGATACTTTAGAGATTGTACAGGCTTTAAATGATGAAAATCTTTCAGGTATTTTTCATTGCTTTACGGGATCTGTCGAGGAAGCAAAAAAAGTGTTTGAACTGGAAAATTTTTATGTTGGGATTGGTGGAGTTATCACCTTTAAAAATTCTGGCTTGGCCCAAGTAGTTGCTGAATTACCTATGGATAAGGTACTTTTGGAGACAGATTCGCCTTATTTAGCACCTACTCCCCATAGAGGAAAAAGAAACGAAAGCACTTACATTCCTGAAATAGCAGAAAAGGTGGCTGAGGCACAAAATTTGACCCTTGAAGAGGTAGCAAAAATTACTAGCAAAAACGCATTAGTGCTTTTTGGCTAGATAATTGATTAACTAATAATAAGCTATAAAATACAAATACGAAAATTCTATATTGTTTAATTCTGACACATTTGTGACATCATTCTGATAAATATTAGGTTCTTTTACGAGCAAATATTTTTGGTGTAATTAACATATTTTCGTTTTTTTTGTGCATATTGCTTAATATTATGGAGAGTTGGCCGAGTGGTCGAAGGCGCACGCTTGGAAAGCGTGTAAACCCCACAAGGGTTTCAAGGGTTCGAATCCCTTACTCTCCGCCATAATAAATTAATTATTAAACGTAAACTAAACCTTTTCCTAATGAAAAAAATTTTAGTTCTATTTCTGGTCTTTGGGATCGCAATGTTATCATCAGACTTGTGCTCCTCATTGTTTGCCCAAGGCACAGATGCTGCCGCTCCGCAAGGTATAGAGTTATTGAAAAAATACTTTATTGACGGTGGATGGCAATTTATGACTTTGGTACTTGTTTGCCTAATCTTAGGTTTGGCTATTGCTATTGAAAGGATTATTTCTTTGAATCTTGCCACAACGAATACCAACAAATTATTGAAAAAAGTTTCCGCCAAATTGGATGAAGGAGATTTAGATGGTGCGCAGCAAGTTTGCAAAGCAACTAGAGGTCCAATCGCAAATATTTTCTATCAAGGATTGGAAAAAATGGATGATGGAATTGATGTTGCTGAAAAATCAATCATTGCACAGGGTTCTGTACAAATGGGTAGATTGGAAAAAGGCCTTCCTTGGTTGAGTCTTTTTATCGCATTGGCACCAATGCTTGGATTTATGGGTACGGTAATCGGTATGATTGGCGCATTCGATGCTATTGAGGCTGCGGGTGATATCCAACCTTCATTGGTTGCAGGTGGTATCAAGGTGGCACTTTTGACAACAGTATTTGGTTTGATTGTGGCGATTATTTTGCAGATATTTTTTAATTATATCACGGCAAAAATCGATTCAATTGTAAACGGAATGGAAGATGCTTCGATAAACTTGATTGATTTGCTTGCTCGTTACAAAAAAGCGAGAATCTAATCAATACAGCATTCTTATTTCATAACATTTTAAAATAATTTTAATATGGAAGAATTTGTTGTAAATTATGGTATTTCTGGAGCAATTATATTGATTTTAATAGCAGCTGGAATTGCGATACTCTTTGGCATAATTCAAAGTATATTTAACCCAAAACAAGCACTAAAATCTATTGTTGGAATTGCGATTTTAGCGGCAATTATATTTGGAATTTATTCCATTGCACCCTCTGAAATAACTGAAACATTCAAAGGCTCTAAATATAAAGAGTTGGGAGTTACCCCTGCGGTAATGAAATACTCTTACACAGCAATTGTAGCATCTATCATACTGATTGGTATTGCTTTTGTTTCTTGGATTGTTTTGGAACTCATTAATTTGGTCAGATGATGCTGATCCTTTTCAGTTTCAAAGATCAAGCTTTTATATAATCACTTAAAAGAAAAATAAAATGGGAAAACGAAATGCACGGGAAACTCCCGCGATAAATGCCAGTTCGATGGCAGATATAGCATTCTTGTTACTGATCTTTTTCTTGGTGACAACTACAATGGATATCGACAAAGGTATCATTGTTACCTTGCCGCCTTATGTGCCAGATCAAGAACAATTGGATGTTAAAATAAATCAGCGTAATGTATTAGAAATATTGGTTAATGCCAGAGATCAATTATTGGTGGAGGGTGAATTAACTGACATTGCTGAACTGAAAGGATTGTGTGAGAAACATGTAGATAATCATAATGTTGATCCTGATTTTTCGATTTCTCCTGATGATGCGGTAGTATCCTTACAAAATGATAAGGGAACTAGTTATAACCGATACATTGAGGTTTATAATGAAATCAGAGCTGGATATAATTCATTAAGAGATAAAAAAAGCCGAACTGATTATGGTATTCCTTATGAGTTGGCTGATACAGCTCAACAAAGAACCATCAGGAAGTATTATCCTTTGAGGTTATCAGAAGCCGATCCTACTGACTTTTCTAATCAGGAAGGCGGTAGTTAATATTAGTGATATTTTATTTAATCGAAAAATGATCAATTATGTTTAGAGGTAAAGGCGGAAAAAAAACCCCAGAAATTTCTACGGCTTCATTGCCAGACATCGTTTTTATGCTTTTATTCTTCTTTATGGTATCTACTGTAATGAGGGAGTCAGAGCAGATGGTTGGTGTACAATATCCTAAGGCGACTGAGCTTCAAAAGCTTGAAAAAAAATCTTTGGTAAGTTATATTTATGTTGGTCCTCCCGTAGGTCAACATCGTGAAAAATATGGCACGGCTCCAAGGATTCAGTTAAATGATGTTATTGCTGATGACGAAAAGGAAATTAGAACATTTATACAAAATGAAAGAGCTGCAAAGCCTGAAAAGCTCCAAAACAAAATGACGACTTCTTTGAAAGTTGATAAGGAAACCAAGATGGGTATCATTACCGACATCAAGAAGGAGCTTAGAAAGGTTGGTGCATTAAAAATAAACTATTCTGCTACTCAAAGAGTGGGAGGATTGTAAATTTGAGACACTAAAACTCTAATAAACCATTTAACCCCCAAATCGTTAGCGATTTGGGGGTTTCTTTTTTTGTTCTAATGCGAGAATGCGAGAATGTTTTCTGGTGTTATTGCCATAATTTTATTTTCACATTTTTACATTCTCGCATTCAAGCATTCTCGCATTCTCGCATTGAAACATTATGAAAGGATTACTTCATCACGTTGAAATTTATGTCAGCAATTTGAAAAAAACGAAATCCTTTTGGGATTGGTTTTTACATGATCTCGGCTATCACATTTCTAACGAATGGGCTAAAGGAATTTCTTATAAATTAAGCGATACTTATCTAGTCTTTGTACAAACCGAAGCTGATTTTCTTCCCTTTGGCTATCATCGGAAAAGAATTGGTCTTAATCATCTTGCTTTTCACGCAGAGTCAAAAAAGATGGTAGATGAAATGAGCCAAAAGCTGATTTCGAAAAATGTAAAAATTTTATATCAGGACAAACATCCTTATGCTGGTGGCGAAAATTACTATGCTGTTTTCTTTGAAGATCCTGATCGAATAAAGGTTGAACTAGTCGCGATGTAATGTGAAAAAGTTGAAAGTGGAAAGTGGAAAATTGAAAATTGAAAATGGTTGAAAATTGAAAGTGCCCATAACTATAGATCAATCCAATCTGGATTTATACAATTCGACCGCAGAGCGGTCTAAGTATGTTAGCCAAGTAAATTAGCCATTTATTATTGACCCCAGAGCGGGTCACAGGGTGGTTTTATATTTATTTTTTGATGCGCAAATATTTGTAGAAGCATTATTTGCTATAAAACCACTTTTCCACTTTCCACTTTCCACTTTCAACCTTCCACTTTCAACCTTCCACTTTCAACCTTCCACTTTCAACCTTCCACTTTCAACCTTCCACTTTCAACCAATTTTATTAATGAATAGTTTTGATTGATTATTAAAAAATATAGTGTAATTACGACACTTTTTATTAAATTAGAGGCTATTCTTAAACCAATGTAAACTTAAAATGGCAGAATTAACAAGACTGTTCGAGATTCCGTATCATCAACAAAAAAAATATCCTAAATCTGATATGCTGTGCAGAAAAGATCCTGATGGATCTTGGAAAAAGTATAGTACTGAAGAAGTTATTGCAATTGTCAATCGACTGAGTATCGGCTTGCTAAATTATGGTATAAAAGCAGGTGATAAGGTCGGTCTTATTTCTGAAAATAGACCTGAATGGAATTTTATTGACCTTGCCATTCTCCAAATTGGGGCGGTCGATGTTCCCATCTACCCAACCATTACAGAAGCTGATTACGAATTTATTTTTAACAATTCCGAAATAAAAGCCTGCTTTGTTTCAAGTCAAGACCTGCTAGGTAAGGTTTCCAATATCAAACACAAAGTCCCTACCCTACAAGACATTTTTACCATAGATAAAATAAAAGATGCCAAAAATTGGGAGGAGGTTTTAAATTTTGAAGGAAGTGCTACTCAAGCTGATGTAGATGCTGCCAAAGATGCTGTTAAAACCAACGACTTAGCTACTATAATTTATACCTCTGGTACCACTGGTGTTCCTAAGGGTGTAATGCTTTCACATGGTAATATCATTAGTAATGTTCAGGCGGTACTTACTATTTTACCACTTGAATCTACAGACCGAAACCTAAGCTTTTTACCGCTTTGCCATATTTTTGAAAGAACGGTTTTGTACTCTTATATGATTGCTGGTTGCTCGACTTATTATGCAGAGAGCATGGACACCATTGGTGATAATTTGAAGGAAGTAAAACCGCAATATTTTTCGACTGTTCCACGATTATTAGAAAAAGTTTATGATAAAATTGTAGCTAAAGGAAATACGCTGGAAGGTAGTAAAAGAAAACTGTTTTTCTGGGCAATGGATCTTGGAGATCAATGGGAACCTACAGGCAAAAGCTTTTCTTATAAACTTAAATTGTCATTGGCGCGTAAATTAATTTTTAGCAAATGGCAAGAAGCTTTGGGAGGTGAAATTAAAGGAATTATTACGGGTGCTGCTGCTCTTCAAAAAAGATTGGAAAAAGTATTTAATGCTGCTGGAATGCCTGTTCGCCAGGGATATGGTATGACGGAATCTTCTCCTGTAATCACGATTAGCCGTTTTGAGGATGACGATTATATGGTTGGAACAGTGGGACGACCTATTCCAGGGGTTGAAGTAAAAATTGAGCCTGGTAGTGGAGAAATTTGCTGCAAGGGACCAAATGTAATGCTGGGATATTATAAAAGACCAGATGCTACGGCAGAAACCATTGATGCGGACGGATGGCTACATACTGGTGATGTGGGTGAATTTGTTGATGGAAAATACCTGAAAATTACGGATAGAATCAAACAACTTTTCAAAACTTCTGGTGGAAAATATGTGGCGCCAACTCCTATCGAAAGTAAATTTGTAGAGTCTCCAATGATTGAGGCGATGTTGGTAACGGGCAATGACCAAAAATTTGTGGGCGCATTGTTTGTTCCTAGTGAAGAACAGTTAAAACATTTTTGCACAGAATGCAATCTTGCTAATTCCAGTATTAAAGAAATGATTCAGCACAAAGAGGTACTGGATTGTTTTCAAAAAATTTGTGATGAATACAATGTTAATTTTGGTCATGTTGAACAAATCAAACGCTTCAAATTACTATCTGAACCTTGGTCTATTGAAACAGGAGAATTAACTCCTACTATGAAAGTCAAAAGAAAAGTGGTAATGGAAAAATATGCTAAGGAAATTGACGAAATTTATAATGTTTGATTAAAATTTATCTGGAAAAATTTTAAATTGCCAACTGGATTCTTGAACGATGGACATTTTTGTATAAGAATGAAAATCGTAGAGACAAGTCATGCCTTGTCTCAGCCTAATTGGGATTCAAATGATTGGAGGGCAAATTACAAATACAAAACATTTCAACAATTAAATGATAGAAAGCAGCACCAAAACAACATTCGATTTAGATTTATTTCAACAAGATATTTTGCAGGGAATTCCTGTAGAACTACCACCTTACCCTAGTGATGAGAATGCACCTGTAAGCCATGCGCCGAGAAGAAGAATTGACGACCTCTCAGATGCGGATAAAAAACTGGCTCTTAAAAACGCGCTTCGTTATTTCGATAAAAAATTTCACAGAGAATTATTAAAGGAATTTTCTGAAGAATTGGAAAAGTTTGGACGTATTTATATGAAAAGATTCCGTCCAAATTATAAATTGAAAGCGAGACATATTGATGATTTTCCCCATCAATCAAAACAAGCTGCGGCAATCATGTTGATGATTCAAAACAACTTGGATTATGCTGTGGCACAACATCCTCATGAGCTAATTACTTATGGCGGCAATGGTTCTGTGTTTCAAAACTGGGCGCAATATCGTTTGACTATGCAATATCTAGCTACAATGTCCGATGGGCAAACATTGGTCATGTATTCTGGTCATCCGCTTGGCTTGTTTCCTTCTCATAAAGATGCGCCGCGTGTTGTCATCACCAACGGAATGATGATACCGCAGTTTAGCGAAGACAAACATTGGAATAAATACAATGCTTTGGGTGTAACTCAATATGGTCAAATGACCGCTGGTTCGTTTATGTATATCGGACCACAAGGAATTGTGCATGGTACAACCATTACAGTTCTAAATGCAAGTAGAATGATTGACCCAGATGGGCATGGAACCCTAAAAGGCAAATTATTTGTATCGTCTGGGTTGGGTGGAATGTCGGGAGCACAAGCTAAAGCAGCCGTCATATCTGGAGGAGTTGGAGTCATCGCTGAAACCAATGAAATCCAGTGTGACAAGATGGTCAAACAAGGCTGGGTCCAAGAAAAATTTACAGACTTAACTAAATTGATAGAAAGAATTGCCATCGGAATAAAAAATGAAGAGGCGGTGTCTTTAGCTTATCATGGAAATATTGTAACGCTTTGGGAAGCTTTGGTTGAGCACAATGTAAAAGTTGACCTTGGTTCGGATCAAACTTCATTACACAATCCGTGGCAAGGTGGTTATTATCCCGTGCAAATTTCTTTTTCGGAGGCTGAAAAAATGATTTCCGAAGATCCAGACAAATTTAAATCTCTGGTTGAAGAAACATTAAAACGACATGTAAATGCTGTAAATACTATGGCAGAAAGAGGCACGTACTTTTTTGATTATGGCAACGCATTCTTAAAGCAAGCAAAAGATGCTGGTGCGGATATTTGCAAGGAAGATGGTTCCTTTAAATATCCATCTTATGTTCAGGATATAATGGGACCAATGTGTTTTGATTATGGTTTTGGTCCTTTCCGTTGGGTATGCTGCTCAAATGATCCTGAAGATTTGAAAAAAACGGATGAAATTGCTGCAAATATTTTAAAAGAAATTTATAAAGATGCTCCCAAAGAAATCAAGCAACAACTCCAAGACAACATCATTTGGATAGAGCAAGCTTTGAAAAATGAGTTGGTTGTGGGTTCGCAAGCTAGGATTTTATATGCAGATTCAGAAGGAAGAATCAAAATAGCTGAAGCCTTTAACAATGCAATCAAAGATGGTACTATTTCGGCTCCTATTGTGCTGGGACGAGATCATCACGATGTGTCTGGAACGGATTCTCCTTACCGAGAAACCTCAAATATTTATGACGGATCGCAATTTACAGCAGACATGGCTGTGCAAAACTTTGTAGGTGACTCCTTCCGAGGTGCGACCTGGATATCTCTGCACAACGGCGGTGGTGTCGGTTGGGGAAATGTTATCAATGGAGGATTTGGTTTGGTGATAGACGGCAGTGAATCTGCTGATGAAAAATTAAAACAGATGCTTTACTGGGATGTTAATAACGGTATCGCGAGGAGAAGTTGGGCAAGAAACGATGGAGCAATGTTTGCGATAAAAAGAGCGATGGAAAAAAATCCTAACTTAAAGGTCACTGTTCCTAATTTAGTTGACGATGAACTTATTAGCTAAGTATTTTTTGATATAAAACAGCTACTCATTAATCCAACTTACGGAATAAATGAATGTAGCCACTCAATTCTTGTTGTAAAACCGACTCGCCTTTTGCACTGCGTTCATACACATTACAAGTATAAAAATAAACTTCTTCAGGCAAGTCTTGCCTTGATTTGTAATCCGTTCCGTTCCAGTTTAATGCTGGATCTTCAGATTTATAAACCAAAACACCCCAACGATTGAAGACCTCAAATTCTACTCGATCTACAAATCGATATCCTTCTAGTGGGACAAACAAATCATTTTGATTATCCGAACCTGGCGTAAATGCATTTGGCAAGTCATATTTCAAACAACTCTCCAAACACAATTGCAAACCACCTTTACTTTCATTACCTGAAGAATCTATTGCCGTAACATTGTAGCAACCTGCTAAAGTTGTCTCCAAAGCGTGTTCATAATTTGTAACCTCACTACCAACTGTTTCCAACAAAACTTCTTCTCCTAAAAATGGATCTTGATAATAAATGTTATAACCAGCCACATCTTCATCTCCGCATAGGCTTTGCGAACTTTGCCATGATAATCTATTGGATTCAAAGTCTACAAACTCTCCCGAATCCTCTAGCAAACAATCATTCGTTACAGTTAATATAGGTGTACAAGGCGCAACTGTATCCAAAGGCTCCGCGCAAATAACTTGAGAATCATTCAACAAGTCATATGCGATGCTTTCTGAAAAATAAGAACCAATGCTCTCCACACGATAGCAGTAAGTCAAATCATTGTCCAAATTTTCATCTGTATATTTTTGAATAGTTGTTGTGTCAATTATCTCTGTTGGAGTTCCCAAATTGTCATTTCTGTAGATGATGTATTCTTTATTTAACCACGGTACTTGCTCATTCCAAGTTAGTGTCAATTGCTCATTTTGTGGAAGTATATTGACAAATATCGAACCTGCTGTTTCTGTTTCACCAATCACATCATCTCCACTAGCCAGAAATTCAATTTTATAAGTATAGCCTTCTCCTTCAGTATTCAAACCTTCATCTACAAACACCGTATCATTTGCGGCTTCAAATGAACCAGCAACAAAACTCTCTACTTGTACAAATGCATTACTACCCGTTACTGTTCTAAAGACATTATAAGTATAAGGGCCTGGATTAACCACCGTGTCCAAAGCCATTGCATCAGGCTTTGACCAAGCAACACGCATTTTTCCAACAACAGCATCCGTTTCCAATACACTAACTTGTGTAATTACAGGAACATCTTTGGGCAACTCTGCACAAGCATTTACCGATGGATGACTTTCTGAAACATTGATTGGCACACCTTGATTGTTGTTTGCATCCGCAAATTCTGCTACTATCCTATAAGAATATTTTATACCCTTCTGGGCGGATTCATCAATGTAGGTGTATTCCTTTATCCGGTTATCTATTTTTATATAAGACGTTCCTCCCAATCCACGTTGGCATTCATCAAATTCAATTTCATCACAACCAATAGAACGATAAATAGCAAAACCATTAAATTTTCCTATAGATGCACACCCATAAGGATCATCCCAACTTAAAACAATTTGCCCTTCTATGGCTTCTGCAACCAATCCTGTAGGCGGTGGCGCAACAACAGTAATCGATACTGTATGTAAATCAACTAAAGGGGTATACGGAGTAAGACCATCGGGATCATCTTCCGCTTTTATTACCACAGTATATTTATCACTAAAAACATGATCGCAAATTGTATTCCATGTCAATTTACCACTACTACTATCAGCGGAAACCTCAAAATTTGCGGGATTTTTGGATAAGTCAAAAGGCTCTCCAAATGCAGTCATTGCCACACTATGCATATCCTCATCAATTGCCTCAAATAACATTTCCAAAGGATCGCCCAATCTAACACAAACTTCTGTAGGTCCAAAAATTTCAGGAGGATTATTTCCTGTATCTTCTACCAAAATCTGCATATCCCTTATCATGGTTCCAATCTTAAAACCACTTCTGTATTCTGTTATCAAAAAAGCAATATTGTATTCTCCAACTTGTTGCGGACTGTCCCAAATAAACTCCCCTGTTTGCGAATTTAAAGTGATGTTATTTTCTGGTCCAGAATCAATTTGATCTGGAAAAAGATAAAATGGCACCTCACTATCTCTCGTTGCTCTTGGAACGACTAGCTTAAAAACCAAACTATCTCCATCGGGATCAAAAGCAGTCGGATTATGAATAAAAGGCGCACCTACTTCTCCATAATCAATCGGAGGTAAACTTAATACTGGAGAACTGTTGAATCCAAAAAATTGAGGATTTAACACAAACAAAGTATCTTCAATATAAAACTCAATATCTACAGAACCGCCATTATTCACATTCAAAATTCCTGCATTTCTATTCGGATCTTGCATTGAAATGACATAATATGGATTAAAACCTGGATAAACATGAAAGGCACTGTATATATTTTTATTAATTCCATTCCCCAAATCTTCACCTTGTGGAATCCCATTTGGAGTGCTCGTTCCATTAGATCGCACCAAAATATCAGACGCCCCATCTCCCCAATTTATTTGCAATGAATCTCTATCAGCAATCCCTGATCCCTCAGTATTAGTATAGGTCGTTACCGTAAACTCATAACGAAAATCCTGTCCTGGCTCAGGCGCATGTCTATAGGTAATCTCTCCCGCTCTATTGTGAGTAGCCATTAAACACAGTGAGAAAAACAAGCCTACAAGTAGTATGGATAATATTCGCTTCATTTGCAATACATGAGTATCTATCTAAAACAATAAATTTACGAATTTATTTTAGTAATGATGGGTAGAGAAAGTCTAAAATTGGACTAAGTACACTGTAAATTAAGTAAATGTGCTTTTTGAGCTTTGCATTTTTGAACTATACAAAGAACGCACGGAAACTGATAGCAGGGCTACCAAGTTGAGTACGAGATGCAGTATAGTACAAAAAGACATGTTCAAAAAGTATAGTTATTTATTTTACAGTGTACTAAGTGCCTATGCATAAATAATCGTCATTTTTGTCGAGGCTATTTTTCTCTATGTTAGTGGTCCGACATTTCGGCAAAAAATCTCTGCCAGTCCATCGCACGGTAGCCTAGCTCTGGTGATATTTTTTAACCAGTCCGCTGGTGCAGACGCATAGTGAAAAAAGAGATCTGGTCCAACGTTCGGTTAAAAATGTGTCGATTAATTATGTTTAGGTACTTTATTCGATTGATTGCAAATATTATTAAAAAAAAGTTAAATTACTCTAAAATGATATTTTGGTTGCTTTTTTGTAGGTCATCACTTCACTATACACAAATACCTGAATGTCAACACTCTAAGATTCTTAAAAAAACTTAAAAATCCTTAATGAAAAGTTAATTTACTATTTAAAGAATAAATTTTAATCAAGTTTTGTCTGTTTTGAGATTAGACCTGCCCTCAACGTGATCGATGCCTGCTTTCAATCTTCAACTTTCAACTTTTTTAAGGACGGCGAATATCATTTCCAATGAAATAGTCTCCCCGCTGCCCGCTGCAATGTTTTTACACGTGATATAAAGTTTTGGCTCTTGCTAGTCTTTGCCTGCACGCGTAAAAACATTTTCACTCGCATCGGGCGTAGTTTCGCCAATTTAGCTGCTACATCGCAATGTTTATCCTCCGCGCTTCCCCTGCTTTTTTAGCTTTTGACCACAGCCAAGACCAAAAGTCAAAAGTCATTAATTTTTAGGCATTAAAATAATAAACGTTGTTCCAACGCCAAACTAACTCTGACCGTATATCTATTTTTCCATTATAACCTCTTATAATCTTTAAAACAGTGGACAATCCTATTCCAGACCCTTCATTAGATTTTTCATCGATTTTCGTAAATAGGTTAAATATTTTTTTTATATTTTCTTGCTTTATGCCTATGCCATTATCTGATATCTCAAAATAAATATTCTTAGCATCTCTATAAGATTTTATTTCAACTATTGATGTCACTCCTTTTCTTCTAAACTTTAATGAATTACTGATGAGATTTTGAAATACTTGTAAAATTAAGCTCGAATGCGCCTTAATTATTGGAAGGTTCTCATAGATTATTTTGTCATTTGCATCTATTTGTGAAGCAAGGTTCCTTTCTATTCGTTGCAAAACTTCGTTGCAATCAACCGATTCCAATGGACTGTTTGTTTGCCCACTCTCAGCATATTTCAAAACATCCTCTACCAAAGTATTCACTTCAGTTGAAGCCTTTTTTAGAAAATCAAAAATATGACTGACTTGCTCATTTACATCTGCTAGTTCCAATTCTAATAATCCTATAAAACTTTGTATGATTCTAATAGGTTGTTTTATATCGTGCGAAATAACATAAGCAAAGTTTTTCAACTCCTCATTCGCCTTTGTCAATAATTCTGATTTTGCTTCGATGGATTTTTTTTGAAGGACAATCTGTTGATTTGCCAATTTCAGCTCTTTGTTTTTTTTCTCTAACAAAGACCTTTCTTTTTCTATTTCGGTGATCCCAAATTTAAATTGCAAGCTTCGAACCGATCTATCCTCTATATTCTTTTTTATTTTTCTATTTAAGTCAGTATAGATGCTAAGATATTTTTCCAAATCTTTAGTCTTGCCTTTTTTTATAAGCAAATCAATGTATAACTTAACGGCCTTTTGTTTATTTCTATTTGATATTGATAACTGTAGCACATCCTTTATTGACTTTTTTGAATACTTCAATGCCTTATCAAAATCACCCTTTTTAAAATAAATTTTTCCCAAATAATACAATGCTCCATTTATATAAAGAGTCATTTTTTCTTTTTCAGCAAATTTTAATGCTTTCTCAATAAACAACTTTGCTTTATCAAACTCATTACTATCAAGATATGCAATTCCTATATTTTTCAAAGATGCTGCATATAAATCTGCCGTAATATTTTTGTTATTGAGATTATTCTTGAAATATTTAATTGCTTTTTTCAAATTACCCGATTTCAAATAACCATCTCCCATATTATTGAGAATTTTGATGGTCTCTATCGGTTCCTTATCAAGCTTTACTAATAAATTTAAACTCTTTCTATTATAATACAATTGCTTTTCATAATCTCCTAAATAGGAATAAATAATCGCCATATATTTCCAGCATTGCGCCAATTGATCCTTGATCTCTAATTTTTCGTAATAATCCAATGCCTTAAGGTTCCTACTAAGAGCCACATTGTAGACATTATTATCAATTAGGATTTTTGTAATCAGAAAATTTATTTGAGCTGCAAGCTGTAGGTCGTTATTAGACTTTGCTATCATTTCTGCTTCCAAGGCTCTTTCATATCCATCTATTGAGTTCACTGAACTTTCTTCAGTACTCAATAACGATTGTATGTTAATTTGATAATTGTCTAAACCCATGTATTTAAAGGATGCTCCTAGATAGATTACGTTTAATTCACATATATTGTTTTTATAAAATGTGTAAATTTCAACACTTCAATCTAATTGATCAACCCCTAAATCACTGATTATCAAGTTGTACTAACTTTTAAAACCTGAGAAGTTCTAAAACACTATTTTTTCTTTACCGTTGCAGAAGAACTGATGTACTCTCTATTTACTCTCGCAATATTAAATACAGAAATGCCTTTGGGACAAGCAGCTTCACAAGCTTCAGTATTAGAACAAGCTCCAAAACCTTCTTCATCCATTTTATCCATCATATTCAAAACACGATCTTTCCTTTCTGGCTGTCCTTGTGGAAGCAATGCCAAATGTGAAACCTTTGCAGAAACAAATAACATCGCTGAAGAATTTTTACATGCCGCAACACAAGCACCACAACCAATACAAGTCGCAGCATCCATTGCCTGATCCGCCAATTCTTTTTCTATAGGAATAGAGTTTGCATCTACTGCATTTCCTGTATTTACAGATATATAACCTCCAGCTTGTTGTATTCTATCAAAAGCGGTACGATCTACTACCAAATCTTTTATGATAGGAAATGATTTAGCTCTCCACGGTTCGATATATACTGTATCACCATCCTTAAATGCACGCATATGCAATTGACAGGTCGTTGTTTTTTCCCAAGGTCCGTGTGGCTGTCCATTGATGTACATACTACACATTCCACAAATCCCCTCTCGACAATCATGGTCAAAAGCTACTGGGTCATCTCCACCCACAATCAACTGTTGATTCAAGACATCTATCATTTCCAAAAAAGACATGTCTTCATCAATGCCATCCACTTTATAATCAACCATCTTCCCTGGAGAAGAAGTATTTTTTTGTCGCCAGATTTTGAGATTTAACTTCATAACAACCTATTTTTTTATGTACGGGCAATCCCTTGCGATTCCCCTATTTGTAACTACGCGTTTTTAATTCAATATTATTAAATTCCAACACTTCTTTGTGAAGACTTGGCTCTTTCCCATCTCCTGTATATTCCCACGCAGCTACGTAAGTATATTCTGGATCCCTTCTTCTCGCCTCACCCTCTTCTGTTTTATATTCTTCTCTAAAATGTCCTCCACAAGATTCCTCTCTATCCAATGCATCGTAACACATCAACTCACCTAATTCTATAAGATCAATTACGCGCCACGCCTTTTCAAGCTCTGGATTAAACTCATTTTTTTCACCTGGAATTCTAACATCTGCCCAAAATTCTTTTTTCACCTCACCAATCATAGCAATGGCTTTTTTCAAACCTTCACCATTACGAGACATTCCGCAATATTCCCACATTATTTTACCCAATTGCTTGTGGAAATGATCTACTGATTTAGCTCCACCAACGCCCATCAATTTATCTATTTGATTCTGAACGTTTTTCTCAGCTTTAGCAAATTCTGGATGATCTGTTGAAATAGCTGGCACAGATATTTGAGTAGATAAAAAGGCGCCAACTGTGTAAGGAATGACAAAGTATCCATCCGCCAAACCTTGCATCAAAGCAGAGGCTCCAAGGCGATTCGCTCCGTGATCAGAGAAATTGCATTCACCCAAAGCATACAAACCAGGGACAGTCGTACCCAATTCATAATTTACCCATAAACCGCCCATCGTATAATGCACTGCTGGATAAATTCTCATTGGACGTTCATAAGGACTTTCATCCGTTATTCGCTGATACATTTCAAACAAGTTTCCATAACGAGCTTCAATTGTATCTTTTCCAAGACGCTTAATGGCATCGGCAAAATCAAGGTAAACAGCTATACCTGTTTTTCCAACTCCTCTGCCTTCATCCACCATTCGTTTTGCTCCTCTAGATGCAACATCTCTTGGAACCAAATTACCAAATGCAGGATAAATTCTCTCCAAATAATAATCTCTATCTTCTTCTTTTATACTCAAAGGATCTTTCTTACAATCCTCTACTTTTTTAGGAACCCATACCCTTCCATCGTTTCTCAAACTCTCACTCATCAATGTCAATTTAGACTGATGATCTCCCGAAACTGGGATACATGTTGGATGGATTTGTGTGTAACAAGGATTGCCAAAATACGCTCCTTGCTTGTAAGCTTTCCAAGCAGCAGTTACATTTGATCCCATTGCATTTGTAGATAGGTAAAATACATTTCCATATCCTCCTGTACAAAGCAATACTGCATGACCAAAGTGCTTTTCTAATTTTCCTGTTATTAAATTTCTTGCAATTATCCCTCTTGCTATTCCGTCAATTTTCACAATCTCCAACATCTCGTGACGATTGTACATTTTAACAGCTCCTTTTGAAATTTGACGACTCAATGCACTATAAGATCCCAATAATAATTGCTGTCCTGTTTGACCTCTTGCGTAAAATGTTCTAGAAACTTGTACACCTCCAAAAGAACGATTGGTCAACAATCCTCCATAGTCTCTTGCAAAAGGCACACCTTGTGCAACACATTGGTCAATGATGTTGCGACTTACCTCAGCAAGACGATGAACATTTGATTCTCTTGATCTATAATCACCACCTTTTACAGTATCATAAAATAAACGGTAAACACTATCACCATCATTTTGATAATTCTTAGCGGCATTTATACCACCTTGAGCAGCAATACTATGAGCACGCCTTGGAGAATCTTGAAAACAAAAAGCTTTTACTTTATAACCTAACTCAGCCAAAGTTGCTGCTGCCGAAGAACCAGCAAGCCCTGTCCCAATGACAATAACTTCAATTTTTCTTTTATTATTTGGTGCTACCAAAGGCACACTTGATTTGTACTTGGTCCACTTTTCATCTAATGATCCCTCTTTAGGCTCCCTAGAATCAAAAATATCACCGACATTATAATCTGCCATATCGCAAATAATTAATTTCTTCTTTTATAAAAAATTTTCTACTACTTAAACATCAAAATAAAAAGTGGCTGACTTGCAAATCCTAGTGGAACGCCAATAGCAAAAGCATATCCAACAAATTTTATAATAGGGGTATATTTTGTATGTCTAATCCCTAATGATTGAAACGCACTTTGAAATCCATGTATTAAATGAAAAGCTAATGCCGCCAATGAAATCAAATAAAAGCCAACATACAAAGGATTTTTAAAGGCCGTTACAACTATGGTGTATAAATCCTTTATCTCACCAGCTCCATAATTGGCAGTAGGCATATATCCAAATTTCATTTGAAACCAAAAACTTTTAAGATGTACAATTAGAAAAACCAAAATGATGATTCCCAAAATCGCCATATTTCTTGATGCCCAAGAAGAACCTTTTCCAGATGCTTTTGAGACATACTTATCAGGTCTTGAGCTTCTATTCTTTAATGTCAACAAAATTCCTTGAACAACGTGCAAAATTATTACAATAGATGTTCCTATTGATAACACTTTTATCAATGGAAAGGTTGTCATAAATTTTGCATATTCATTAAATGATTGTCCTCCGTCATCAGCAAACAATGCAAAATTTCCTGCCATGTGTGCTATTAAAAAAGAACACAAAAACAGCCCAGTCAAACTCATTATAACTTTCCTACCTGCTGAGGAAGTCAAAAACGATGTTAGCCAATTCATATAGTAAAAGATTGGTTAAAAAATTCATTTCCAGCTTGCGAATATACTCCCAAAAAGGGTTTTTTACCATAAATTTTGACGATTTCCTTAAATATTGCTTACTCCCGCAAATTTAGAGTCAATATAGTTCGCAAAATTAAAAAGGCTCTGAAATACAGAATCTGCTAGATTATCCATAAGAACAGGATTTTCATCATCACTAATGAATACTGTTTTCATATTTAACCTTCTCCCAAACTCAAGATCTGTTACTGAATCCCCTACCATTATTGATTTCTCAAAATTAATGTCTGGAAAATCTTCTTTTGCTTGCAATGCCATTCCTGTTTTCGGTTTTCGACATTTACAATCCGACATTTTCGTATGCGGACAAAAATAGATACGATCTACGATATTAGCATATTCTCTAATATCAGATAATAAATTAGCATGGATTTTCATCAAATCCTTTTCCAATAACAATCCTTCATCTACGCATCTTTGATTGGTGACGATAATAATCCTAGAAAAATAATTAGACAATATAGAAATAGCAGCAATTGCTAGATCGCAATATTCAAACTCTTCCCAGTCCAAAACAAAATCATTGTTTATTTTCTTATTAATGACTCCGTCTCTGTCCAAAAACAAAGTCCAACTTTTGTCCAAGCTATTAATATCCATAATTTTGTTCTATCATCTCAATCATTATATGTCCAATTAATATGTGAGCTTCCTGTATTCTGGAAGTCTTCAATGATGGAATATTAATTAAAACATCAGATTTATCAAAAAGTTTTCCTCCCGTCTCACCTGTAAATGCAATAACCTGCATACCCAGTTCCTTAGCTTGTTTTACGGCTCGAATAATATTTTGTGAATTACCCGATGTTGAGAGTGCCAAAAGTACATCATTTTTTTTACCTAATGCCCATACTGCCCTAGCAAATATATCCACAAATCCATAATCATTGCTAACACAAGTAATATGTGAGGCATCTGTCAACGGAATTGCTGGAAATGGAGGACGATCTAGTTCATATCTGCCTGTCAACTCTTCCGCTATGTGCATTGCATCACAGGTTGAACCACCATTTCCGCACAACAGTAATTTGTTTCCTGAAATAAAAGCTTTGCGAATCAGTTCCGCAGCTAAAAAAACTCGCTCAATCAATGTATCATCTTGAAGGATCAACTCCTTGACTCCTATGCCTTCCTGAATACTTTTTTTTATAAAATCTGTATTGAAACTCATTATTATTTTCTATTGTTCTCAAAAGTTTCTTCAAAGGTCTCCTCAAAACCTATTTTGTCAATAAGAAAAAAATAAATTTGCGATGGACTCATGCCCACTCTATAATTTTTAAGACTGATTGCTCGATTTTGAACTGGTCCTGTAACAAATGTTATCGCTGATGGATATTCCTCATATTTTTGAGAAAGCCTTTCCAATGCTTCTGTTTTGTTTTTACAAACTTGGTCAATCGTTGCTACCACTAACCAAACTTTGGGAAAAACAGCCAATGCTCGACCAGCCGATAAGGCTGAGGACATTACAATGCTTCCTGAATCAGAAATAAAACTTTCACAAGTTGTCAAACCTGCATGTGCTCTGTCAAGTACATGCCCTATCCTACAATTTCTAAAGTCTTGATTTTGAAGATATTTTGTTAATGTGGGATTCCAACAATGAACATTGGTCCATTTGTTAATAGCAACCAGCTCTTTAAGCCTTTCATGAAATTGTGATACTTCTTCACAATATTCAAAACATCCACCATTTGCAACTAGCTTTTCTGCAAAATCTATATCAGGAGATTCTTTGGATACAGTAAACAATGGCTGTGTTTCATCAATGTTGGGATATGGTAATTGAGTAACTTTTGCCAAGCCCTCCTTTATGTTTAATAATATTTCTTTTCTTGAGTTATTTTCCATGGCAACCAATTTATAAAATTAATGCCTGTCCTCATAAATGAGGACAGGCATTTTAACTGTTTTGTGTATAAATTCTTAAAATTACAATATTATTTAGGTGTTTCCAGTTCATTCAATCAAGTTAAAAACTGAGTCTGGTGACTAAGGAACATCAAAGACTGGTGACTAAGCCTGTTGAAGTCATACTTTTGTTTCTTCCTCTTCAGACTCTGGTTTAGCCTTAGAGCCTCCAGGCATATCTGGTTTCCTTGGAGGATTCATTTCACTTGGTCTAATACCAATCAAACGTTCTAAATCAGATTTAAACAATATCTCTTTTTCAAGTAATTCTTGAGCAATAATTTCAAGATCTCCTTTTTTCTCTTTCAAGATTCCCATTGTACGTGCATAAGCTTCTTTGATGATTTTTCTTACTTCCTCATCAATCATTGTGCTTGTTTCCTCAGAATAAGGCTTCTTGAAATTATAATCTCCTTTTTGATCATTAAATGAAATATTACCAACTCTATCACTCATACCGTAAAGCGTAATCATACTGTATGCCATTTGAGTGATTCTCTCCAAATCATTCTGAGCACCTGTTGATACTTTTCCATAAATAATATCTTCAGCAACTCTTCCTCCAAGTAACATACACATCTGATCATTTAACTCGTCAGAATTGTATAAAAATCTTTCTTTTGGTATATATTGTGCGTATCCCAATGCTGCAATACCACGTGGTATAATCGTTACTTTCAATAATGGATCTGCATGTTCTAGATACCATCCACAGATAGCATGACCTGCTTCGTGATAAGCAATGATCTCACGCTCATGCGGAGAAATAATTCTGCTCTTTCTTTCTAAACCTCCAATATGTCTATCAATTGCATCTTGGAAATCTTTATTATCAATGGCTTTTTTTCCTTTTCTTGCCGCAATAAGTGCTGCTTCATTACAAACATTTGCAATATCTGCCCCAACAAAACCTGGCGTTTGAGATGCCATTTTATACAAATCAATGCTCTCAGAAACTTTCAAAGGCTTACTATGTACTTTAAAAATAGCTTCTCTACCATTGATGTCTGGTTTGTCTATTACAATCTGTCTATCAAAACGACCTGGACGTAACAATGCTTGATCCAATACGTCTGGTCGGTTGGTAGCAGCAACCAATATGATTCCTTTTTTACTACTAAATCCGTCCATCTCTACCAATAACTGGTTCAAGGTATTTTCACGCTCATCATTTCCTTGCATAACATTTCTACCTCTGGCACGACCAATTGCATCAATCTCATCAATGAAAATGATACAAGGTGCTTTTTCTCTCGCTACTTTAAACAAATCACGTACACGAGAAGCTCCTACTCCAACAAACATTTCAACGAAATCAGACCCAGATATGCTGAAGAAAGGCACTTTTGCCTCACCAGCCATTGCTTTAGCAAGCAAGGTTTTACCTGTTCCTGGTGTTCCTACCAATAATGCTCCCTTAGGAATTTTACCACCTAAAGCTGTATATTTTTGTGGATGTTTTAAGAAATCGACAATCTCAACAACTTCCTCTTTTGCCTCTTCTAATCCAGCAACATCGTTAAATGTAACATTAACAGCTGTTTCTTTATCAAATAAAGTCGCTTTAGATTTACCAATATTGAAAATTTGACCGCCTGCGCCGCCCATCGAGCCGCTTACTTTTCTCATAACAAAAATCCAAACTAGGAAAATAACCAATAGCGGCAACAACCAACTAAGAATACCATTTTTCCAGTCGGTTCTTTCAACAGTATCAATTTCGATTGCATCTTCTAAATTGTTGGCTCTTACCTCAGCAAAAAGTTGATTTCTAAATTCTTCAATAGAAAGAATGGTAAATTTCTTTTGCAATGATTTCGCACTGGCTTCTTCCCCATCTTTTGAAGTGATAGCATCCTCTTTTAAAGTTACTTCTACAAAATCTTTATTGACAATGTTGACTTTCTCAACTTTGCCTTCGCGCAAATAAGTTTGAAAAAACTCAATTTCCGAAATTTCATCACCAGTATTCGCCATTGATGGCAAAAACTGTAGGGCAAATAATCCCAATAGAATAATCCCGTAGATCCAATAATAACTGAATTTTGGTTTTTTCTCTTCTTTTTTATTTTTTTCTTGTTCTGACATTTATTATTTTTATCCTTTTTTTCCTAACTAAACTCTAACTAAACAATGGGATCACCTTCGTCTGAATAAGCGGTGATTTTTGCATCACCCCACAAATCTTCTAATTGGTAGAATTCTCTTCTATCCTTTAGAAAAATATGAGCTACTACTGAACCAAAGTCAACGAGCACCCATTCAGCATTTTTCATTCCCTCCTGACAAATGGGAAATTCTCCTGCTTCCGTTTTGAATTTATAAGCTATAAAATTTGCTACAGCTTTCACTTGTGTAGTAGATGTACAATGACAAATAACAAAATAATCACAAAACGCTTCTGTTAACTCGCGCATGTCTAATTCTACTACATCTTTGCCCTTTTTTTCGAGGACACAGTCTATCATTAATCTTGATAATTCCTGCGAACTTAATGTTCTAGCTTTTTTACCTAATTTTGCTTCCAATATATAATTTAAATTAAACTAACAAAGTTAACAATAATTGCATACTTATAACACACTTTTCATAGGAAAGGCATATTATCACTTTAACAACGTTGATTCAACCAATATCGTTCTAAGAAATATCTTAAAAAATCACAAAAACGTGGAAGGCATTGTAGTTTCTGCTGACCATCAAACAAATGGAAAAGGGCAAAGGGGAAATGTTTGGTCAGATGAACCTGGTTCAAACATCGCTATGAGCCTATTCCTTAACTGCAGTTTTTTAAATATTAATGAACAATTTTATCTAAGTAAAACCATTTCACTCGGCATCATTGATTGTTTAAACGATGTTTTTGAAAAATCGTTCAAAATCAAATGGCCAAATGATATATATTTAGATGCAAAAAAGCTCGGAGGTATCTTAATTGAGAATGCAAGCCTCCAAAATAAAATCAGTGAATCCATTATTGGTATCGGAATAAACGTCAATCAAACCGTGTTTGATAAGGCTTTACCCAATCCCACATCTTTAAAAAATATCCTCCACAAAACAGTTGATCAATATCAGCTAATCAAGCAGTTGTGGGCTTATTTGGAAAAAAGATACCTTCAACTCAAAAATGGAAATTGGAAGACAATCAATGAAGATTACCTAAAAAACTTACATCTTTTTAATGAAATGGCTACTTATAAAATAAAAGATCAAATTGTTGAAGGAACCATTGTTGGTATTCATAAAAATGGACACCTTCAAGTTAAAATTAAGCAAGAAGTAAAGTCTTTTGACTTAAAAGAAATTACTTTTTGTCACTAATATCTGATTTCTATATTGCCGAATTTTGCGCCAACTAGCTTCCAAATATCAAAATCTGTCACCTGAACAATTCTATCCAAGTTTCCATCTATTGGCAAATATACTTGATTTGCAGCTGGATTTATTTTCCATGAGTCAAAATCGGTTACTTGAATGATTCCATCTCCATTATAATCTCCACTAATCATCCCTGCTTTGTTACCATCTAAGATTGATTGTTGAAAATCACCTGAAGCTGCATTGACATCGACTGTAAAATCATGGTTCATTACTGGACCGCCAATAACTGGAGTCCTAGAAATGATGTCTAAATGGTTTCTATGCCTGATGACAACATGGTAATTTTGACCTGATGATAATCTTCCAAAACCAACGCCTGCGGTTCCATCCAAGTCTGCAATACTGCCATCTTCAAGTAAAAATGCTGCTCTACTTGCCGATAAGCTTGTTTGTGCAACTGTTGTTCCTGGAGAACCAGAACGAAGTTCTACTAAAACCCAATCCACGACATTCGCAGGAATTTCATCCACAAAATCACCTCCGTTATAATTGTAAGGCGCACCACTGAATGGGTTTTGTGTGGGAATCAGTTCTGCTAAATCAGTTTCCATCATTCCTGTTGATGAATTGTATGGACCTTCTAAATATACTTTGGTAAATAACTTTCTAGACTCTCCCACTTCTATCACATCGCAAATACCTGGGAAATAGCCACAATCGTTTTCTGCTGTAACACACAAAACATAGCTACCAGGAGCATCATATACATGTGTTGGATTGTTTAAAAAACTAGAATCTCCATCTCCAAAAGACCAAGTCAAGACAGCCGTTTCTTCTCCAGATAAAAACTCAGTTACAAAAGAAACCGACGTTCCATTTGTTATTGTTTCAACAATTTCAAAATTTGGAAGGGCACCTGTAATGACATATTCTATATTAGAATCATCAGATTGACATGGCGAACTGGTATCTCCATTGGTAAAATAAACAGAAAAATTCCCTGCCAATGATGTGCTGTAAGTCATTCCTGTTTCACCAGAGATATCCACACCATTGTTTTGCCATTGTGGATAATAACCACTTGGGACAGCTGTGTTAAGAGACAATGTTGCTACATCACCCTGACACAAAACCAACATATCCGCTGAAATCTGTGGAGTAGTTGGTGGAGTCGAACAAGCAATTACTGCAAATGGCTCTACATTGTGTTCTTTGTATTCATTCATTCCAACTCTTAGCGCGTTAAGAATTGTTTTTTCTACAGCAGATCCATTTTGTTGTATTGTTATAATGACTGCAAGATTGTTTTCATTGAATGTTGATGGAACTGTATATGTATATTGATGACCTATACTTTGTCCAGCAGAAATGTTATTTGGCAAAACACCTGCGGTTCCAAGTACTCCACCTAACAAATCTCTCACCACATTGTCGTGTACATAATTAATAAGAGGATTTGAACCGATTTCAGGGTAATAATTGGTCTGATCTTCCACTATTCCATCTTCAATAATGTAGGCGTTTATTGTTAAATCTCCCTCCACATTTGCCAAAAACATTGCATCAACATCTATTGTGAGTAATCTATTGCTTGTATTAAAATTTGTGGTGGTTTTTATTTGGACAGGGCTGTATGCTCCCAGTCGATTAGCTGCTCTGGTATCCAATGCATCTCTTGTAAAATTTTGCACGGCTCCCTGTCCTGCTTGAGTGGTACGAAAAGGATAACGATCTACCATATATTTAGGCTGCCCACTGATTCCAAACTGACTTACAACTGCATCAGAATAAGGCATCACTAAATCAGTTGGTCTGTAAATAATAGCTGCTAATGCATCATCAGGATGTGCATTGATGAAATCATTCATTATAATGGTTCCTTCGGGACAAAATCCGCACCAAGTAGCCGCTACTTTTTCAATCAACATTTGTTTATGGGGATGTGCTGTTAAACCTGCCACCTTATGGATAATTTGATTGGTAGCAGAAGCTGCTTGAGTAATTCCGTTTTGTTCTATTACTTTGAAATGTAAATCGTATGTAACTCCTGCCTCAATTTCAAAAGTTTGAGGAATTTCAAATTGTAATAAGGTATTCGAAGTTGGAACAGCAATGTTTGTAAAAGCATAGGTTTGAACGTTTCCATTAACCGTCCATTCTATGGTAAAACTGGTAACAGGATCGGATTCACTGTTATTAGCGGTAAAAATTGGATTATATTCACCAGGTGGTAGAAAATTATCCATTAATAAAAACCGCAAATTAAGGTTTGCCTCTGCTTTTATTTGTATAGAAAAACATAAAAATGTAAAAATGCTCAAATATAGATACCTCATTACGGAGTTGTTTGGTTATGTACCCAAAATTACTGTCTATTAGTATAGGAATCAAAAAAATAGTGGAGATTTGAGGATTGAAATGTGCAATTACGAGTTTTTAATTACGAATTACGAATTGAAAAAAACAAAAATAAAAAAAGCAAGGGAAGCGTGGAGGACGAGATTGACGACGGAGGCAGCTAAATTTGCGAAACTACGCCCGATGCGAGTGGAAATGTTTTTACACGTGCAGACAAAAACCAACGAGGATTTAAAACCTTGTATCACGTGTAAAAATATTGCAGCGGGCAGCGGGGAGACGACTTGACCAGAGATGATCCTCGCCGTCCTTAAAAAGGTTGAAAGTGGAAGATTGAAAGTGGAAAGTTATGAATTCCAGTGTTATTGCGCATTGTTATGAATTTGCATTTAACCACAATCTACGATTTAGGTATACCTAGTAGAGACAAGGCATGCCTTGTTTCCTGAAATATGAGCGGATTTGTTAATTTCAACAGCTCTAATTAAACTAATTTAATATAGATTGCGTAGTTTAGTAAAGTGAAAATAATAAGTTGGACCAAGTTGCCAAAATATTTTTTCCTTATACAAAGAAGGAAAAGTATTGCATAGCAGGGCTACGGGATGCTTTTTCTGATGCAGTATAAGGGGAAAAGATGAAGGCAAATGGTCTAAGTTATTGTTTTCGCTTTACTTAGAAGTGAATGCTTATTTTAGGCATGAAATAAAAAATACAATCTTAGTATATGATTCCTGCAGATGAACAGATTAGAAAATCTATAATATACTTACTGATAAGCCAAGCCAAGCATGACAAGTTTATTCATCCTAATGAAATGCGTTATGTTTTAAAAGTAACGGAAGATCTTGGATTTGATCAGGAGGTGCTGAAAGAAATTGAAAATGAAGGAGATGATTTTGATATTAAACTTCCTAAAACGGAGCCTGAGCGTATGCAAATTTTGTATTATCTTTTATTTCTCACCAAATTTGATCAAAATATCAGTGATGCTGAAGTCCAGTTTCTTACCAATCTCAGCTTGAAATTAGCGATTCGGGAAGACTTGATTTTAGAGTTGGTAGAAGTAATGAAACAACACAAGGGTTTAATTGTCCCGCCTGAAGCTTTGCTATCGGTTATTACGAAATACCTTAATTAATGCGAGAATGCGAGAATGCTGGAATGCGAGAATTACTGCTGTTTAGTATTAAGAGTTTAATGAAATACCTAGTAGGTAATGTTTGAAAGTAAGAATAGGAGGTATGATAAAAAAAATGTGGCAACAGCACCTGTTAACATTCTCGCATTCTCGCATTCCAGCATTCTCGCATTCAATTTTAAAGATTTTCTGGTAATTTGTCGTACACACTTTAGATAAGACTTTAAAGTGATTAAATAATTGCTTAAATTTGTTGCATACAGATTATTGACTTACTAATATAGGCATCCAACGTTCGGTCCCAAAAGGTAAACTTATTTTATCAACATTCCTTAGAAACTTCTTTGTTTGAAATTTATTTCTGTTATTGTGAACGGATTTGGGTGTTTATAGCGTTAGTAATGTGAAACATTAATTTAAAATTATCAATTATGAGCCTTTTACGTTCGTCATTCATAAGTAAATTGCCAAAGCATAAAACCTTTGAATACACTCCGAGGTATTATGACCCGAAGGAAGAAGAGCGTAAGTCAAGACGCGAAATAAAGTTGGAGCGTGGTAGTTTTTACAAACATTCTAAAAATACCAGCCCTCTCATGCGTTCTATGATTGAGAGAAATGGTACTGCTTTTAGAAGAAATACGAGTAAAAGAAATCAGTTCACAAGAACAGTTTTATTAATTCTAATGTTGTCAATTATTACAGCTTATTTATTGGGAATGCTTTCAGGAATTTTTGCCTTTTGCTTTGTTTCCCTTTTTATGTTGGTATTCATTAGTAGATTAAATTCAATTTAAGGAAAAGGTAGAAGTGTCAGATAACATCATACAGTTATTGCCCGATAATATAGCCAATCAGATAGCTGCGGGTGAGGTGATTCAACGCCCTGCTTCAGCAGTGAAAGAGTTGCTGGAGAATGCTATTGATGCAGGTGCTGATAATATTCAATTATTGATAAAAGATGGTGGAAAAACATTAATCCAAGTAATAGACAATGGAAAGGGAATGTCTGCCAAAGATGCCCGTCTGTGTTTTGATAGACACGCCACCTCTAAAATAAAAAAGACAGAAGATTTATTTTTGATAAAAACAATGGGGTTTCGTGGTGAAGCCCTTGCTTCAATCGCTTCTATTGCTCAGATAGAATTAAAAACTAAGCGGGAGGAAGATGAACTCGGTACAAAAATTATCATAGAGGGTTCAGAAGTAAAATCAGAGGAATCTTGTGTTTGTCCAGTGGGAACAAGCATTTCAGTCAAAAACTTATTTTTTAATGTTCCTGCTAGGAGAAAATTTTTAAAATCCAATCCTTTAGAAGCAGGACACATCCGAACAGAATTTCAGCGCATTGTTATTGCGCATGCTGAGATTTTCTTTTCTCTTTTTAATGATGATATAGAACTTTATCACCTTAAAAAAGGAAACCTCAAACAGCGGATCATAGGTCTGATGCGGAAAAACTATGACAAGCGTTTGGTTCCTGTGGAGGAAAATACCAATTATTTAGAAATAACTGGATTCATAGGCAAACCACAATATGCTAAAAAATCTAGAGGAGAACAGTTTTTCTTTGTAAACAATCGTTTTATCAAGAGTTCTGTTTTGCATACTACCGTAATGGATGCTTATGATAATTTATTGCAAAGCGACCATCTGCCATTTTATGTTATTTTTATTGAAATGGACCCCAAAAGAATAGATGTAAATGTTCATCCAACAAAACAAGAAATAAAATTTGAAGACGATCAGATCGTTACGACTTTTTTAGGTGGAGCAGTAAGAAAATCTTTGTCTGCCTATAATATTACTCCTTCTATTGATTTTGAGCAAGAAGTCAATTTAGGCTTTAGCTTTGGAAATAAGCCAGAAGTAGCGCAAGTGCCACCGAGCATTTCATTTACAAAAATAGAAAGCAAAGCCAACACAGGTAATCACGGTGGTGGTGGTTTTAGCTCTGGACCTTCCAATGAGTTTAAAAAGAATACACCTCAAAAAAATTGGGATGAACTGTATAAAACACGCGCGCTCAATGTAGAAAACAAGGAAGGGGAGGCTGAGGAAGAGCAATATACAGTTGTTGCCAGTTCTCTAAACAATCAAGATGATGACATAGGGCACAATACTAAGAATCTTGCGACGAAGAATGAATATGAGCCTTTTCAGTTGCACAACCGATACATTGTTTACCATATAAAATCTGGTATTATAATGATGGATCAGCAGGCGGCACATGAAAGGATACTTTATGAAAAGAATCTGAAGTATTTGGAAAACAATACAGGAACGACACAAAAACTAATGTTTTCAGAAACGCTTGAATTGTCGGTAAGTGATAAAGAGCTTTTGAGGGATATTTTACCACAAATAAGTAAGTTAGGCTATGAAATTGAGGAGCAAGCATCTGGTGAATTTGTGGTGAAAGGAGTTCCAGCAGAGTTGACTTTAGGAGGTAATACAGAAAGAACCTTTGATGATTTATTGGTTCAGTATAAAGAGAATGTAGAATTAAAATTAGACAAAATACAAGGTTTGGCAGAAGCAATGGCACGACATGCGGCATTAAAATCAGGCAAAAGGTTGAGCAGGCAAGAGATGCAAGGCTTGATAGATCAATTGTTTGCTTGTGACAAACCCTATATTGCTCCAAATGGTAGAAAAACGTTTATAACCCAAAGTCTGAACGATCTTGACAAACAATTTAAGAAAAAATAAAAATTGTTACTAAATTAACCAAATGAATAGAGTTGGTAGAGGTGGTATGATGTCAAATTTGACAGATGTAGTTAAAAATCTACTGATCATCAATGTATTGGTGTATATTGCTGTAAATGTTGTTCAAGTAGGAGCCGCCTATGTTCCTAGTCAATTTTGGAACTTGATAGATTTTTTAGGCTTTCATTATTTTGATTCTGATAAATTTAGACCTTTTCAGATTGTTAGTAGTATGTTCGTACATGGCGGAACAATGCATATTTTGTTTAACATGATGAGTTTGTTCTTTTTAGGACCAATGTTGGAGCAGAGATTAGGTGCTAAGAACTTTTTAAGTTTTTACTTTATAGCGGGGATAGGAGCTGTTCTTTTTACGATGTTGGTCAGTGCAATCAGGATATATTTGATGACAGGTGGCGTGTTTGCTGATCCAGCACTGGTAAATTCAACAGCATCTTTGTATAGTATGTACAATGCTCCAACAGTGGGAGCATCTGGTGCGATATCTGGCATTTTTATAGCATTTGCTATGTTTTTTCCTAATCTTGAAATGTATATTATCCCAATACCATTTCCAGTTAAAGCCAAGTATCTGGTAATGGTAATGATTGCGATTAGTTTATTTTTAGGAATTGCCAATTTTTCTGGAGACAATGTTGCACATTTCACCCATTTAGGAGGTATTTTGTTTGGGTTTTTAATGATTTTATATTGGCGAAAAACAGGAAAAGTATAGTAATTTTGTGTTTTACTTTATGCTTTACATCTTTTTGTAAACCGAAAACGTCTTTAGATCGTTATAGAAGTACTTGAGCATAAACAATCGACTTGATGATGAAAAGTAATAGCTGTTAAAATAAAACAATGAGTGGTATTAATTCTTCCATATTCAATGATGTAAAGCATCAGTTTCAGTATGGGACAATGATCAATAAGTTAATATTGGTAAATATTTTCTTTTTCATTGGCATACTGATTTTTAAGGTGATTCTATCTGCAATTGGTCCTGCTGCTTATGCAAGCTTTTTGGATCATATTGGGGTTGTCAACACATGGCATTTGATATTGCGGCCCTGGACCCTGGTTACCTATATGTTCTCTCATGAAGGCTTTTTGCACATTCTCTTCAATCTAATTTGGTTGTATGTATTTGGTTTTGCCATTAGCACCTTTTTTAAGGATCGGCAAATTTTTGGTTTATACATACTCGGTGGATTAGCGGGAGCTATTTCTTATGTGGTTGTATCCAATTTAGTCCCTAGTTTACAATTTGGTGGGGTTATGATAGGAGCTTCCGCCTCTGTTATGGCTATTTTATTGGCATTGACCGCCATCAGTCCAGATTATAGAATAAACTTGTTGTTAATTGGAGCAATAAAGATCAAATACATTGCATTGGCATTGGTATTTTTCGATTTATTGGGAATAGCAGCTATGAATAATACAGGAGGGCACTTTGCCCATTTAGGTGGTGCATTGTTTGGATTGTTTTATGTAAAACAACTGCGAAGTGGCAGAGATTTAACAGATCCAGTGAGTGCAGTGATGGATAAGATAGCTAATTTTTTCAAAAAGCCAGCACCCAAACGAGGTCCTAAAATTGTATACAGAAATCAACAAAAAGCAAAGGCTTATGTGCCTCCGCAAAAACAAACCTATATAAGTCAGCCAGGCAAAGCAAATATGAACAAGCCAGACATTCAAGAAAAGATCAACAGTATTTTGGATAAAATTGGAATGGAAGGATATGACAGTTTGACGGCTGATGAAAAAGAATTTTTATTTCGCTTTAAAGATGAGTCTTGATTTCATAAATTTGTTTTCAAATTGCCACGAAAGACCCTTTAGTAAAGTTGAAAGAATAACTTTAGTGTCTTATTCTATATTACATGATATTCTTTTATGGGTCGATTTATAAAGTCAATACTGCTGGTTGCTAATTTACTGTTTGGAGTTGCATTGGCACTTTCTTATTGGGCACCTGTAACCAATCCTTCAGATTTTTGGCACTTGGCAATATTTGGTATTTTGGCTCCTTATATATTATTGGTCAATGTCATTTTCATTCTTTTTTGGTTGGTCATTAGAAAATGGTATTTGGTTTTTTCCTTAGCGATCATTTTATTAGGTTGGAAAAACATTTCAAAAATTATAGTCTTCAACAGCAGTGAGTTGGTGGAAGAGGGCAGAGCGTCTCTTAAATTGATGACTTACAATGTTCAAAATTTTGATTTATACAATTGGACAGAAAACGAAGAGTCGCGAGACAATATGCTCCGATTGATTAAAGAGCAAGACCCAGACATTATCACTTTCCAAGAATTTTATACAGATGAAGACGATGAAAACTTCCACAACATCAAATTGTTGGTAAATGAGCTAGAGTACAAGCATTTTCATTTCGAAAAAACATTAACCCTAAAAGAAAAAAACCATTGGGGTTTGGCGACCTTTTCAAAATATCCACTTTCCAATAAAAACAGAGTTGACATTGAGGGTTCTCGTGGCAATCTCATTACCTATTGTGATGTAGAATTACCTTATAAAGATTTGCGTTTGTTTAATGTACATTTACAATCCATTGGTTTTGGAAAAAATGACTATAAATTTTTCAAAAAATTCAGTGTTCAAAATCCAGACATAGAATCTTCCAAAAACATTTTAAAAAAATTGAAAGATGCCTACATTAAAAGAGCCGAGCAAGCCGAATTGCTTGGTAGTTATGTCGATCATTCCCCTTTACCAGTAATAGTTTGCGGAGACTTTAATGATACACCACTTTCCTACGTTTATGAACAATTAAACAGCCGTTTGACGGATAGTTACCAAGAAGTCGGTTTTGGCTTAGGAGGCACCTACGCAGGTCCATTGCCTTCCTTTAGAATTGACTATGTATTCGTAGACTCATCAATCCAAGTATCCGATTTTGATATAATAAAGAAAAACTATTCAGATCACTATCCTGTGAGTGTTGTTTTGGGGATATAAGTATTGCTTATTTTTCTTGCTTTGCTTTTGGAAAAGACTATCTTTGCAAATTAAAAAGAGCAAAACTAAACAGGCTAAATCCTTAAAATTGAAACAAAATAATCTATATTCAAAAAGTGAAAATATAGGTTTATGGCTATTAAGTATTTCAATAATTTCCATATTCTTAATCTTTGTTTTATACTCCTCTATCAATGCATATCGTGCCCCAGATGACTTGACAATTTTCTATAAACAGTTTGGAGAATTTCTTAATAATCCGAAAGATTTTAAATCAATCATCGATTTTTTTTTTGATGTAACACTTTTTCCACATCCTAAATTAACAGCACGAGTAGCCACGGTTTTATCTTATTTTACATTGGGGAATGTCAATCTCAGGGTATTTCAAGTTATCGGTAACCTATTTATGGTGCTATTGGTAGCTTTGTTCTATTATGACAGCAAGTCAATTTTGAATAACAAAGGTGCATTTGCGTTAATAGGAGCCTCCTTGATACTTATTCCAATATCCAATTCATTTTGGACAATATCTATTATTTCTTTGCCATTTATGATTATGTTTTTGTATTTGGGATTAAAGTACCTAGTAGAAGAACGTTATTTGTTGTCGGTCCTATTTTGTTTTTTAACAATATATAGTAGTGGTCAAGGTTTTTTATTTTTTCCAGTCTCTACTGTTTACGTTTTTTATTTGTCCATACGTAACAAGAAGATTGATAAGAAGTTGTTGCTTTATTTTTTGGCGACCCTTGCCATTTTCTTTTCATTTTTTTATTTTATCTATTTCCCAAATAAAAACCCTGACAGATCTGTTTCAATAGGCTTGTCTTCTTCAATACCAAAAAAAATATATACTTGGATCTCATTTCTGGGAAGTGTATTTGGCAGTGGTTTAAAGGAAATAGGAGGCGTGAGTATAGCAAATTTTGTTGGAGGTTTGACACTTACAGTGCTTTATGTGTGGCTTACTATTAGAGGTTTGATAAAGCAAAATTCAAAATCCATTGTATTTAGTCTTTTAGGAATATTTTTTATTTTATTGGGATTATTGGCAAGTGTTTCCAGACTATCAGATATTGAAGCGAGTATATGGCTGATGCAAATCCCTAGTCGTTATCACATTCACTCCATATTTTTTACAACCATCTGTACCATTCTGATTTATCTGAATTTTAAACTATCTAAATTGCAAACATATTTAATAGTAATATTTTTCTTAGGATTATATGGATTGAGAGCAACCAATGGTTTTATTGAATACAATAATGCTAACAAGCACAGAACTCATATAAACAAAGTCACGATAGCAAATGATAAGGACAATGGTTATATGAAAAAATATGGAAAGCGAGGTATTCATAAGATACTTACAGAAGCAATCACGTTAGGAACTTATAAAATACCACCAAGCTATAGTCCAGAAGCCTTACCAAAAGTGCCTTTGAAGGGAAACCCCAAAGTTGACCCATCAGTGTTTCAGTTAAGCACATTTGCGAGTACAGATAAAGTACTGTTTGCAGAATATTTTTTTTATGAGAGTTCTGAGGATAGTAAGCATACTTTTTATCTGAAAGGAAAGAATCGAACCTATTTTTACAAAGCTCAAGAAATTGATTTGTTTGAAATGGAAATAAATGGTTTGAAAAAGAATAAACTTTTTCTACCAGATAAATCTAAACTTAGCCAAGTCTCAAAATATTCTCTGTTTTTTCACAATGATGAATTCGGAATTCCAAAAGGTAGATACAAGGCTTTTGCACTTATAGAAACCTCTACCAAAAGTTACAATATAAAGCTAGATAAGTTTGTTATCAAGTAGAATGACCATTTTATGCGAGCAGGGAAGCGTGGAGGCTAAACTTGTAGACATGCGAAACTTGAGTGAGTCATAAATTATGAATTAATGCATGTAACCACACTTAATTATACAAGTCATTATTAGGAGTTATACAGGCAATATGAGTACTTTTAACTTAACCGAATCTAGGATTACTTGTACCTAACTTGGTAGTTCAGCTACCAGTTTCCGAATGTTCTTTGTATAGTTTAAAAACCTAAAGCTGTGAAAAGCATAGTTATTTAATCTACTGTGTACATAGCTATTTACTATTTAAATAGTAACTTTGTAAAAATTTTGAGAAGATAGAAGTGGATAAAAAAAGAAAACATTTATTTTTGTGTGGCTGCGCTAGATCAGGCACGACAGCTTTGGCTAGATTGGTAAATATGCATCCCAATATAAACGTATGCGTAGAGAAATATCAATTTGAGTTTAAGAGAGATGAGGGTACTTTTTTGCCGAACCTATATGATGATATCGCAAGTTTAGGGAAAGCAGGGGAAAACATATATATAGGAGACAAGGTTCCAGGGTTTTATAAAAACTATTCAAAATTGTTTGATACTTTTCCTGATTCCAAGGTTTTCTTTATATACCGAAATGTAATTGATGTAGCACAATCTTACAAAAAGCGCAAGGAAGATAAAACCGATGCTTGGGACAAGGGAGTAAGAAGAGCAGTAGCGGAATGGAATGAGAGCCTTGTTAATACGCTAGAATTTATAGAGAAAGGTCATAATATAGTTCCATTGGTTTATGAAAGAGTCTTTTCCAAAAAAGTAGGTTTGTTACAGTATTTGCCTGGCTTAAAGCCTAATAAAGAGTACGGTGCTTATTATAAAAAGATATTAGTACACTCAAAGAGACTGGATCAAAACCGAGAAAATTATCTTACTTCACAGGAAAAGGTGTGGATAATGAAGATAGCCGATTTTGATTCATATAGAAAACTACATAAAATATCACATGTTTAAGTTTGTGATTAAAATTTTGAGTTTTGCTGCAGTAATAATTTTATTGCTTCAGGTGTATAGCTACACCCTTCCCACTTACTGGGGGAATGAGGTTATTTATAAAAAAATGCAACAGATGGCTGTTGAAAAAAGACCCGTTAATACTGCATTTATCGGGACTTCAAGAGTGCATAGCCATATCAATCCTAAACTTTATGATTCGTTGGTAAAAAAAAGCCATTCATTTAATTTAGGTAGCCCAGGAGCTTCGGGTGTAGAAACAACGAGAATTATCGATGATCTTATTGAGACAGCGGAGGAGCATGATATAAAAACGATTTATGCTGAGATTCCAGCTTTTTATGTTCCTCCATCACGAAATAGCCAATCAGTGAGAGCGAGGTATTTTTATGATTTACAAGGTTTGTTGTATAGTATTCGGTTTAAATTTAACAAGCCAGACATTTCTTTTTTTGAAAAATGCGAAGTGCTTTCTCCAGCAATTAAAACCTACTTAGAGAATTTTTTCAATTTAGGTTTATTTCGAGATGCTCTTAGTATTGGTTGGCATTATCATTTTGGAGAAAAAATAAAAGACAGAACTCCAAAAAGAGGTTTTAACGAATTGAAAAGAACGATAAGTAAAAAAGGACCTGTTAATTCTCGGCAACAGATGGCTAAAAAGTTTTATAATGCAGATGAAAAAGGTACACAAAACACAGAAAATATTTTTTTAACTCAAGTTTTATTAGAAAATATTTCAAAAGCAAAAGCAAAAGGCATTGATCTTGTTTATATTCTTTTCCCAAAAGTACCAACAGCAAGTTTTGTAGATAAATATTATAGTTTGATGAAATTACCTCCAAAGAATGCATTGAATTTATCCAATCCAAAAATTTATCCAGCCTTTTATAAACAAGAAAATTCAGCAGATAAAGCCCATCTTAACTATAAAGGTGCTAAAATACTCACAGAATATCTTGCTGAACATTCTAATCAATTAGTAAGCAAATGAGTTTGTCAAGAAATACGCTCTTAGGTACTGCTGGTATTATATTATTGAGCATCACATTGTTTATAGTTCGATATTATGATATGCTCTTTAGTTACAAGATATTGGGAAATAGCAATGACTCGGTACACTTGTTAGGACCAGTATTTAAACACGTAAATGATCTGTCACGGAGTGGCCAAAAACCCTTGTTTTTCCAAGAGTTGGTTGGAGGTATTCCTTTTTATAATTCGGCGATGTTTTCCTTCACCTATCCATTCTACTTTTTCAACGTTGTAGATTACGGGGATGGTATGGACGTATTGAGGACCATAACATTGATTATTGCCTTTCATTTATTTGTGCTTTTTGTTTCCAATATTGTTTTACTTAGAGTGATTGGTTTCAATTGGATAATTTCTGTTTTGGCTTCTTTTGGAATAATACTATGTTTAAATACAGCCTACAACACCCCTTGGATTATTGCCATTGCTGGTTATGCTTGGACTCCATTATTTTTTGCTGGTATCATTCTTTGTATCCAGAAACCAAAGTCTTATTTGGGTGTAATATTATTGACAATAGGGAGTTTGGGTTTTTTAGCCAAACCAGCTCAAACCGCGATATTAGCACTGGTTTTTGGAGCAGTTATCGCTTTTGTTGGAATGTATGTGAAAAGAAAAAATATATCTTCAATATTGTTAAACTTCGTTGTTGCGGGACTACTTATATTGGGAATCAACGCCCCTGGATTATTACAAGTTTTTATTGATTTTCCAGACATGATGCGTTTTACAACAGGAGGAGCTGTTCAGGGCAATATGCCAATTCCATTGGAGGCTTATATGTCTGAAGTTGCTTTTAGTCAAGTTGGCAATTACATATTGTATATGACAAAAAGTATGGGAGTGGGGCATCCATTTGCAGGTCCAATAGCGATAGCCAGTTTGTTTTGTTCCATCTTTTTCATTGTATCAAAAAAAATAAAAGCTGATTGGATGGTAAAAACTTTTTTAGGGATTACGATCTTTACCATTCTAATTGCCTTTGGAAAATCATTGCCAACATTCTGGATTCATTACAAAGCTCCATTGCTTAACAAAATAAGAGAGTCTACCCGATTTTTATTTATTACCAATATTGGTTTGACAGTACTAATGGCCTATACTTTTCAAAGTATAAAAACTCATTGGGATAATTCATATATCAAATGGATAGCGATAGCTATTTTGTCAGCAGGTATATTTTTCTTATTTGCTCAAATTGGGCTTAATTTTAGAAATTTATATTGGATGTTGGCGAGTATTCCTTTAATTGGGCTAACATATTTCTTTCATCTAAAGAAGCCTAAATTTTCTATTTGGTTGGCAGCGATAGCTGTGGTACTTATTAGTTTTAGCTTTTTGGTACCTAATGGTAGATATGGTAAGAAAGGAAAGGAAAAAGGATTTGAAAAGACAGAAAATCTTTCTGCAATGGCAACTTTTGATCAATTACTTACGAAGGTAGAAGATCCGAATTTGTACAGATGCATGTATACTGATAAGAATATTAGGGATGGAGAATGGTCAAATAAGGGATTGTATAATGGATTTCGATCATTGCAAGGAACCACTGTCGTGCTCCCTTTTAATCAATATGAAGAACTTTGGCACTCTGATAAATTTATGAATTATAGGCTTTTATGGGGTTGTAGATGGCATATTTATGGCAAGGAAGAAGTGCAACCAACCGATGATAAGAATTTTACAAAATTATTATCAAACAAGCATCATTCAGTTTATACACACAAACAAGCTTTTCCAAGAGCGTATTTTTCTCGAAAAGTTATTCCATTTAATGGAAATTGGAAACAGTTTAGAAAGAAATTAAAAAAATATGAAAAGTTGCCTCGGAATAGCTTTGTCCATAAGGATATTATAGCTGAAAAAAATCTTTCTTTGGCACCTCAAAGTAACAATAAGGTAGAAAAAATAAGCTATTTTGATAATGCATTGACCGTTACAACTGAGCAAAAAACAGAGGGGCTTCTGGTACTAAATGAATATATTTCACCACATTGGAAGGTCAAAGTAAATGGTGTTGACAAGGAAATCATTAAAGTAAATGTCAACCAAATGGCTGTAATGATGCCAAAAGGATCAAATGAACTGATACTAGAATATATTCCCAAACCTTTTATGTATTTTTACTGGCTACAAAAGATATGTTTTGTAATACTTGGGTTAATAACAGCAATTTTTCTGTTCAAATTTTTTACAAATAGAGAGGTGAGAGAAAAAGAACATGAAGATGAACTGGCAAAACAAGTTTAATATGAATAAGCGAAAGAAAAAGAAAGCTGTTACAAGTCAATTGAAAATATATATATTGTTTGCTGCTTCTCTTTTAATAATTTTATCTTGCAATACAAAGGATACAGACAAAACACATAGCGAATCTCTAATTGCTGCACCAATAAAGAAACCTGCAAAGCCTAATATTATTGTTATTATGAGTGATGATGATGATTTTGGTGGGATACAACCATATGGAGGTGAAGTAAAAACTCCAAATATTAATTCTTTGAGTGAAAATGGAATCCGGTTCTCAAACTTTTATAACAACTCCAGATGTAGTCCTTCAAGAGCATCATTACTAACAGGAATGTATCCACAAAAGGTAGGAGTAGGTGATTTATGTGATTTTCATACAACTACTAATCTTCCATCCTATATGGGTTTTCTTAATCCAAATTTTAAAATATTACCCCAATTTCTGAAAGATATAGGATATGTTACCATTATGTGTGGAAAATGGCATTTGGGCGGTACTAATGAAGGAAGTGATTCTTTTAAAATTCCAATAAACAAGGGGTTTGATTACTTTTTTGGAATATTGAAAGGAGCATCAAACTATTTTGGAGAATTAGAATGTGAGTATTATTTACAAGATGAGTGCTTTGATTCTGTGAATCATCCCAATTTTTATAGCACCGATATGTTTACAGACTATGCAATGAAATTTATCAATAATGCAACATCTGAAAACGCTCCTTTTTTTCTGTATCTACCTTATACAGCTCCTCATGCTCCAGTAGGGGCTTCAGCTGAACTGATTGAAGAGTACAGAAAGGTGTACGCAGAAACTACCTATGAACAAATAGGAATTGATAGAATAAATAGGATGAAAGAATTAGGCGTAATAAGCAAAAATTGGTCTATAAACATGTTGGATGAAAAAAAGGAAGAAAAATTAGACAGTACTCTTATAAGTAAGCTTTCAGTACATACTGCTATGATGGATATAGTAGATCAAAATGTTGGGAAACTAGTTGGGTTTCTTAAAGAAAAGGGGCAATATGAAAATACTATTATACTCTATTGCTCGGATAATGGTGGAGCAGGTACTAGTCTCTCTCATGTTTACAATGTACCTTTTAAAGGTGGAAAATCATCTTTGTTTGAGGGTGGGATAAAAACACATTGCATTATTTCTTGGCCTGAAAAGATTAAAAAACCAAGTATTAATAAGGAGCGGTTGCATTTGATGGATTTACTACCTACCATTTTAGAATTGACAGATACGGACTATTCAGAAGATTTTTTTGACGGGAAGAGTTTTTCCAATATATTGATAAATAAAGAAGAAAAGGAGCTAGAGAGAAGCACGCTGTTTTGGGATTTATATGGTCAGCAAGCAGCGATTGATAATAATTGGAAATGGATCAATGATAGGGATGGTGCTGATTTTTTGTATAATTTAAAATTGGACGGAACAGAGACGAAGAATTTGGTGGAAGAACATCCGCAAATTTTAGCAAAAATCAAGAAAAAGCATCAGAAATACGTTGAGGATAATGAAATTGCTGATTTTGAAGTTTATAAGAAGCTAAGAACAAAGAATAAGAGAAAAATTCGTCGGAAAAAAAAGAGAGCAAGGGAAAGGAAACAAAAAGGATCATGATTTATTTCATCTCACTTAGTATCTCAAACTTAAATGAGTTGTCTAAAACAAAAACTGCAAAAATCGTATGACACACGTTAATACAGGGATAAGAAAAATATTGGAACTGCCTATGGTGTACAACCTGTTCCATAATATAACAGGAGGCAACGCTTTCAGAAGTGAGTATTTTTCAAAATACTTTAGCTTAGACGATGGTGCAAAAGTCTTGGATATTGGATGTGGATCGGGTGTAATGCTCGAAAATGTTAAATCACATATAGATTATACTGGAGTTGACTTTGAGGAAGGTTATATTGAGTTCTGTAAAGAAAAGTATGGTGATAGAGGTCAATTCTTTCAAGAGAAAGTTGGTGAAGTTATCAGAGAGGAATGGTTGGATAATTTTGATGCGATGAATGCCCACGGTCTTATTCATCACCTTACTGATGAAGATAGCGAGGTTTTATTGTCAACAGCCTATAAGTATTTGAAACCAGGTGGCTACTTGGTAACCTTTGATACAACTTATCATGACAATCAGTCTTCAATTTCTCGTTGGTTTGTCTCTAAAGATAGAGGGCAAAATGTAAAACATACCTCTGAATACCTTAAATTAGCAGAAAAACACTTTGACAAGGTAGAAGGAAAAATTTATACCAATTACAGTAGACTTCCTTATAGTGCTTATGCAATGAAAATGATAAAATCTTAATGGCTGGTTCCAAAACTACATTTTACTATCATAATCTGAAAAGTAAATTCAAGCTTTTTGCTAAAAAGCCTTCGTTTATTGGTTTTTACCTAGACAGATTGCGAAAGTATTCAAATACGAAATCATTTGACGCTTTTATAATCAGCTATCCAAAGTCTGGACGAACTTGGTTGCAAAAGATCATAATTGAAGCGGTCCGTATTGAAGCAAAAAGCACTTTTGATTTGGTAGATGTCTCTTTGTTAAATGAGGAGGTTTCTAGTTTTCCTTACATGTTATCAACTCATGCTGGATCTTCTTGGGAAGAGGTGGTAATGGATCACGAAGAAATCAAGAAAGATGATTGGGAAAAATACAATCACGGTAAGATTGTTTTCTTATATAGAGATCCACGAGATGTATTAGTAAGCCAATATTACCACATACGTCACCGAAGCGGATATGAGTCTTTTCCAAAAGAAGGCATGATTGACAATCCCAATGTAGGATTGTTAAAAATCATAAGCTTTATGAATAAATGGCTTGAATATAGCCGTAAATATCCTGATACTGTTTTAAATATTGCATATGATGATCTCAAGTTAAACACTTATGAAAATTTAGCTGCTCTTTTCGATCACATTAATTATAAAGTTTCTAAAGAAAGCATAAATACTGCCATTGAAAATACCACTTTGGCAAAAATGAGACAGGCGGAATCAGGAAATGCAGACAACCCTTGGTCCACTACTAAAAAGAAAGGAAACCCAAATAGTTTTCACTCTCGAAAAGGTATAGTAGGAGAATACAAAACTTTTTTTACTGAGGAAGAAATTGCTCACATAAACAAAATCATTTCTGAAAATCTAGATTCGGCGTTTAATTATTAGTTTACACAAGTTTCATATGTCTAAAATTTAAAATTTGCAAAGTACAATATAAAAAGTACAATTTTTTGAAGAGGCATGTGGGCATTTTAGAATAATTTAAATTACATACAATGTATAGATATATATTTTTAATCTTTTATATTTTTTCGTTCTCTTATATAAGCCAAGATCAATTTTCCTTTGATTCCAATGATTATATTGAGAGTAATAAGGAAGAAATTGAGGAAATTAAGCATAAGAATGTAGTTTTAATACTTGCCGATGATTTAGGTTGGAATGATTTAAGTTGTGTAGGCAGTAAAGTTTACCAAACTCCTAATATAGATCGGTTGGCAGCAGATGGAATGTTATTTGAAAAATCATATGCAGCAAGTTGTGTTTGTTCTCCGACAAGGGCGAGTATAATGACAGGCAAGTATCCTGCAAGGCTTAATTTAACAAACTTTGTACAAGGAACTAGAGAGCTAAGTGGTGCTATAAATAACCTTCCACTTGAAGAATTAACAATTGCTGAAGCCTTTAAAGAAAATGGATATGCAACTGGTATGATAGGTAAATGGCATATAGGCGTAAAGTATTATCCAGAAAGCCATGGATTTGACGTTGCAATAGGCAAACCTCATTCAGGTTCTCCTGCAGGTGGATATCATCTACCAAATAGAATGCAGTTAAGAAATGTAAAAAAAGGTGATTATTTAACTGATAAGTTAGCTCTTGAAGCCGAACATTTTATTGTAAAAAATAAAGCAAAGCCATTTTTTTTATACCAAGCTTTTCACTCCGTTCATTCTCCTATTGAACCCAAAAAAGCTTACTACATTAAAGAAAGGCAAAGAATGGCGAAAAAACAGGAAGCAACAAAAAGCGATATTAGGTGGAATACAAAATATTCTGCAATGATTAAAAGTCTGGATGAAGCCGTTGGTAGAATTGTCAATACATTGAAAAGAGAGGGCTTATATGATAATACCATTATTGTTTTTACATCCGATAATGGTGGTGGACATAATATAACTAATAATGCTCCTTTAAAAGGCGGAAAAGGTTATAATTTTGAAGGTGGAAATAGAGTCCCAACTATTATTACTGGAACAGGAGTGCAAAAGAATGGTGTCTGTAAATCACCGATAATAAGCAATGATCTTTATCCTACCCTTCTAGACTTATGTGGTTTGCCATTAGAGAAAAAACAACATGTGGATGGTGTCAGTTTAAAAAAAGTATTAGCAGACTCTAATAATACTTTAGAAAGACAAGATTTGTATTGGCACTTTCCTCATTTTAGCCCACAAGGTGGCTTGCCTTCAAGTGTTGTAATAGATGGAGATTGGAAACTTATTACATTTTATAGACCTAATAATATAATAAACTATGAACTTTATAATCTAAGTTTAGATCCTAGCGAAACTATGAATTTGTCTGGTATCAAACCTAAAAAACTCAAAAAACTTAAGAAGAAATTAAAACATTGGATGGGAGAAGTAAATGCAATAGGATTTGTTCCTGGAACCATTAGCCCCGAAGGTTTTATTGGGAGAAATATTGAAGGAAAAACATGGTAAATGTTGACAGAAACTAGTCAATAAACTATAACTAAATCAAGTTTCAGTGCTCTTATCCGACATAACAATTTTCTGGCTACAAAAACGATGGCTTTATTTTTCCTTTATTTTTAAGTTTATTTTGATATTATACTGCAAAGAAAAACCACTAAAACCTGGTCTTTGTCGTACGCGCAAAAACATTTTCACTCACATCGGGCGTATTTTCGCAAATTTAGCCTCTCCGTTGTGAAGTTCGTCCACCACGCTTGATTTTGACATGCGAAACTTGAGTTAGTTTAATCAACTCTGACAAAGCCCAAATCAAACAGCCCAAGTTACACGTGTAGCCTATCACTTTTTAACAAAGTGAAGTGATGCACTGCCATTAATCGTACCAAAGCCAGTATTTTTATTGGCAAATTAGATTTGTATCACTGAGTTATTATTGATGTTCCTTAATGTATATATTTTGTCAACTTGATTCCTATATATTTTACCCTAGTCTTTCTATATTTTTGTTTTTTTTTTATATATTCGCCTTTGTTTTGATTTAAAGAATGACAGTTACTATTGAGCTGTTCTTAAGTAATACACTTTAATTATTTTACATATTTAAAGAGCTACTTCTAGTAAACTTTAAAAAGGCTGACGTGCAAAATTTGATTTCAAATGATGAGCAGATTGATTTTATTTTTAATGATTTTTTCAACTTTATGTGGTTGTAAGAAGAAGAATTATTTTAATAGCATCGCTAAAAAAAAGCTCCATCCGAACATCATAGTTATTGTTACAGATGACGATGATTTTAGTGGTATTGGAGCTTATGGAAGTGAGGTTTCAACACCTAATCTTGATGCTTTAGCTGCCAATGGAGTTCGATTTGCAAATTTTTATAATAACTCTAGATGTAGTCCTTCAAGAGCATCTTTATTAACAGGAAAATATCCACAGAAAGTTGGTGTTGGAGATCTTTGTAGACCAGGATATGAAACAAATCTTCCTTCTTATTTAGGGTATTTGAATCCCTCTTTCAAAATCATTCCACAATATTTGAAGAAATCAAGATATGCAACTTTCATGTCTGGAAAATGGCATTTAGGTGGAAGATATGAAAATATTAAATCTAATAAAAAGCCTTATAATAAAGGTTTTGATGGCTTTTTTGGAGTGCTTGGCGGGTCTTCTGATTATTTTGGAAAAATAGAATGTCAATATCAACTAAATGATGACGAATGCTTTGATTCTCAAAATTATAAGGATTTTTATAGTACTGATGTTTTTACAGATTTTGCGATTGATTTTATGGATAAAACACGCAAAACAGACAATCCGTTTTTTGTATATTTACCGTATACTGCTCCTCATCATCCAATAGCTGCTCCTGAAAAGCTGATAAAAAAATATAGAAAATATTATGAGAAGGCTTCTTTTGAGGACATTGTCAAAAATAGAGTCAACAAGTTAAAAGAGGACAATCTTGTGGACAGTGATTGGAACTATGAGTTTGAAAGACAAGGTGTTAATTTGGAAGTGACTAAAGCTAAAATTGAAAAGTTTGCCATTCATGCTGCAATGATGGAAAAAGTGGATGAAAATATAGGAAAGATAACAGATCATTTAAAAAAAACAGGGGAGTTAGACAACACAATAATCATTTATCTATCTGATAATGGTGGAGACGATAGTTCACTAGCTTCTATATATAAGGCTCCCTTTAAAGGAGTAAAGACAAGTTTGTGGGAGGGAGGAATAAAAACCCATTGTATTTTTCATTGGCCTGAAAAAATAGATACCACTTTCAATGTTCAAGCTAGATGTCATATTTTTGATTTGCTTCCAACACTGTTGGATATTGCAAAAATTGATTATAATCCAATAGAATTTGATGGAATATCGCTTGTTAATCCTTTGTTAAATGGTATTGATTCATTGGATAGAGATTTCTTGTTTTGGGATTTATATGGACAACAAGCAGTGATATATAAAGATTGGAAATGGGTAAATACTAAACATAATAAAGACTTTATTTTTAATTTGGACAAAGATGGGTTTGAGACTAAAAATGTTCTTGGTGAAAATAGAGATATTTTAACAATGCTGAAAACAAAGTTCAAAGGACACGTCAAAAAGAATAATATTGCGGAATATAAGGACTACAAAAAACTCGTAAAAAAGAAGAAGTCGTAAAGTTCTAGCTCAAGTCTCATAGGTCTGAAAATTGCCATTAAGATTTTTAGGACGGCGAGGATCCTCTCCGATCTAGTCGTCTCCCCGTTGTCCGCTGCAATGTATTTCATTCATTTCCACTGGTTTTTTGGTAGATACGGTAGAGACAAGGCATGCCTTGTCTGTATAGCCGCAGTTGGAAATTATGTCTGATATTCTCCATTCCAAATCATTCCATACATTTCCACTCGCATCGGGCGTAGTTTCGCGAATCTAGCTGCGCTGTTGGTGGGTTTGTCCTCCGCGCTTCCCTTGCTGCACTACATCGTTTTTTCCTAATTATGGTGCTATTTCTTAGGCATACGAAACTTGAGTCTCTAATCCAATGACATATTTTATCGTTACTTACTGAAGCTTTTCTTGTCAAAACCAACTGTGTAGTGGGAAGTGTGGAGGACGAAATTGACGACAGAGGAGCTAGGCATGCGAAACTTAAGTAATTTATTACTGCCTTAATGATTCCTTAGTTTTCATTTATTAAATTTGCACTGTGCAATCAACTATACAAATATCAACCGTAACACCTGTTTATAATGGGTCCAAGTACTTACCAGATTTGGTAATTGCCATTGACAAGGTGCGCAATTTATTAAGTGAGCATACGACAGACTTATCTATAGTCGAATCTATATTTGTGATTGACGATGCCATTGATAACTCTGCGGAGGTTTTGGCAGGTTTGGCCAAACAGCATTCTTGGGTAAAAATAATAACCCTTTCCAGAAATTATGGTCAACACCCTGCTACCATAGCTGGGCTTCTTCACACTTCAGGTGATTGGGTTGCAACCTTGGATGAAGACCTACAACACAAACCGATTGATATAGTTAAATTGCTCAAAAAGGCAGTTGCTGAAAATGCAGATATATCCTATGCTGCCAGTGAAACAGTGGTTCACAGGTCTTGGATGAAAGATTTTGCATCCGCAACTTTTAAGCGTATTGTATCTTCTCTGGTAGGCAATCCACACATAAAAGATTTTTGTAGTTTTAGGTTGATTCGAGGAAATATTGCAAGAGCTACTGCTGCTATTTGTCGCCATGAAACTTACCTTGATGTTGCTTTGGGATGGTTTACGAGAAGGATTGTAACCACGCCTGTAACCTTACATGATGACCGAAATCAATCTGGCGAAGAAGAAAGTGGGTATTCGGTTTGGAGCCTTGTGCGTCATGGCAAGAGAATGATTATGTCTTCTAAATTGAAGGTATTTAGGGTTGGAATTTTCTTAGGAATTTTTGCTTTTGGTGTCAGCATACTATTGTCACTTTACACCATAGTTTCTGTATTGTTGAAGATGGAGACAGTTTTACACAAAGGTTGGGCATCTACGATTTTAGCGGTCATTTTCTTTGGAGGTCTTTCGATTTTACTTACGGCGATTGTCTTGGAAAGTATTTCAGATATTGGTCTAAATTTAAATGGAAAGCCAACGTATTTTGTTGTTGATCGAAGTCAAGATCCGCAAATATTAGCAAGTATAGAAAAACTAGAAAAGGATGTGGATCTATAGTATTAAAACCAATACATGCGACAAAGCTACGGTCTTGCATTTTGGCAGTGGTCTTATTGGTCATGCCATTTGGGAATGTCTAGGTAAGGTTGACAATAGAATCCTTCAAAATGAAAAAACACCCTATTACTGGGGAGCGGAGGATGAAAAAATAGAGGAGAGTTGGACTGGTATTTTTGGAAAAGTTAAAGGTCTAAATACAAAAGAATTGCATGTTATTTGGGCGGCAGGCAAAGCAGGTTTTTCTGCTGATGAAGAAACTACTCAGAAAGAGTTATTACATTTTAAGAAAGCAATCAGTCTTATTCAAAAGGCGGTTTCTAATCAATCCATTGAGGCTCATTTTTATTTTATGGGTTCGGCAGGAGGTATGCATGAAGGCGTTAAAATGGTTCAAAGTAATGACCAAATTTCTTTGCAAAGACCTTATGGGAGGTTGAAAAATGCTCAAGAAGGTGTATTAAAAGCAGCAACAGAATTTAAAAGCATTACCCTATTTAGAATTAGTTCTGTGTATTCTCATAACAATATAAAAGGCAGATTGGGTCTAATTGCAGTATTGGTAAAAAATGGCATTGCCAATGCCGTATCAAATATTTTTGGGGCTGAAAGTACATTGAGAGATTACGTATTAGATGATGATATAGCAAAATGCCAATATCAACAAATGATGCAAAAAAATAAAAAAGGTGTTGAAATAACTTATTTAATAGATGGAAAACCATCATCACTAACAGAGATAAGACATATGGTAGAACGTGTGTTGGGAAAAAAGTTATATCTAAAATATTCTTTGGAAAAAAACAATGCAACGGACATTACTTTTTCTTCCCATTTACGCTCACCACTTTTTAGGTCTTCTACATTATATACAAACATTAAAATGTTGCACCAAAATTTGCTTAAAGGCAACTAATAATCATGGATAAGAATTACTATAACGAATATTATACTGCGGAGCGCAAGCATTGGTTTTTTAGAGCAAGAAATAAAATTCTAATGGACCATGTTGCAAAATTAGTGAAAGATCACGATCTAGAGAAACCTATTAATATATTAAATGTGGGTGTTGCAACGGGCTTTACTTCTGAATTGTTGGCAGAACAAGGAAACATCACTTCTGTAGAATACGATGAAGATTGTTATGCATTTACAAAAGAAAATTCACCAAATATTAATTTAGTACAAGGTTCTATTTTAGATCTTGACTTTGAAGACAATTCTTTTGATTTGGTTTGTGCTTTTGATGTAATAGAACACATAGAAGATGATAAAACGGGTGTGAGTGAAATGCAGCGTGTTTGCAAGCCAGGTGGTTTGGTTATGGTGACTGTTCCTGCCTTTATGTCTATGTGGGGACCACATGATATAATCAATCATCATTTTAGAAGATACCGCAAAAAACAATTGACTGATTTATTTGAATCGCCAAAGAAGCTAGTTTATTCAGGATATTTCAATTTTTTTCTATTCCCAATGATCTGGATAGTACGAAAAATCACCAATTTCCGATTTAAAAAAAATGGTTCTGATACTTCGACTGTAAAATCTGATTTATCGTATTCAGGAAAAGAAGGTTTAGCATCGAGTATTCTTTATCATACATTGGGTAGTGAAAGTAAATTGATAAATAGCGGAATATCATTGCCTTTTGGTGTGTCTATTCTAGCTTCTTGGAAAAAATAATTTCTTTGTAATTTTGTCAGTTAATCAACTAATAGCAAGCTTGTCTAAAGCAGAAAAACGTTATTTTAAGCGTTATACTCAGCTTAATTCTAGTAAGACTGTTCCCAAATATGTCAAACTGTTTGATGTAATAGATAAGAATCCAGAAATTGAAGATGTCAAGCTTAAATCTTCAGGATTTAATTCTGCTGATAAAAATTTTTTGGGAAATAAAGTATTGGAATGCTTGAGTGCTTTTCAGACAAATTTAAATCCAGAACAGGAGGTCATTCAAAATCTTAGCTATTTCCCTTTGCTCTATGAAAAGGGATTGCTTTCAGAGGTTTTTAAACGGTTGAATAAATCAAAAAAAATATGTGAGAGATACGACTTAATAGAGTTGCATTTACTGCTTTTGGTGTGGGAGAAAAAACTGTTTAAGCTTAATTTTATAGATATAAATATTGAGGAACTTGCTGATTTTGAGAAAATGCTTTTAGAGCAATTGAATTTTAAAAAGCATTTGTCAAATATCAAAGAAAATTTAAACACAATAATCTTTAAAGATGTTCGCCTTACTAACCCTGAAAATAGAAAAGCATTTGATGATTTGTTTGGTTCAAATCAATTGCCTAGAATAGATCAGCTTTTGTCTGTAGAATCTCTTTTGATTTATCATCATATCAAAAGTGTTTATTATGCATTTCAAAAAGAGAGAGGAAAGTCAAAAGAGCATTCGCAGAAATTGGTGACACTATTTGAAGAATATGATGCATTTAGAATTAAACATACTGTTTGGTATAAAAAATCATTGTGTAAGCATTTAGAGGCTTGCTTTGTTACTCAGGATTATGAAGACCTACCCAAGACGATAGTTAAAATAAACCAGTTAAACGACAATACACCTGAAATGGAAACAGAAATATTTAAGACCGTTTCCTTTCATGCATTGCTCTATAATTTACAGTTAGGTATGTTTTTACAAGCAGAAGCATTGGTGGAAAATATTGATAAGGAATGGGAAAAGCATCAAGAGAATATCCAAGATAGTCGAAAGATGGCGATTTTTTACAACTGTGCCATTTTGTATTTTGTGCGTGAAAAATGGGAAGATTGCCTAAAATGGCTTCAACGAATTATTAGTTTTCAACGCATTGTTGTTCGTAAAGACTTACAAATAACGGCTCGTTTATTGTGTGTTATTGCCTCTTACGAAATTGATCCTACGGAAACGGATAAAGCCATCCAAACAGCCTATAAGTATTTAAAGCGAAATGATCATTATTTCAAGTTTGAAGAATTGTTTGTAAGCTTGTTTAAAGCCCTTGAAAAGAATGATTTGAAAGAAAAAGCATCATTATTTGATGAATTTAATCGTGAACTGAATGCCTTTAAGTCCAATGAACAATTGGGTTTTGAAGAGGTTCAATTGTGGGTAAAAAGTAAGGTCGAAAAAAAGACGATTGAAGATATTTATTTGAAGCAATTAGAGTCCTCATAAGCAAAAAAAGGACACCCAAAAAATCAAAAGATATTGGATGCCCTTAGAATTTACAAAAGTCTGGTTCTTTGATCTTTTTTACATTTCAAAGACCTTTAAATTTTTTATTCAATAATCATTTTACGACTGCTAGAAATTTTACCATCTACCGTAATGAAATACAAGTAAGTTCCAGTTGGAAAAGAGGCAGTATTTATAGTTAAGTTGCCATTGTCCGAATCTTTAATTTTTTGATTTGTCATTACTTTACCAGTAGCATCTGTAATGGTCAAGCTTGCATTTATAGAATTTTCAGGAATGAAATATGGGATAATTGTCTCATTTGTAGCAGGATTTGGAATGTTTTGACCAACCACCATATTAGCGTTTTGTAACATTGTCGGAGCTTGTTGGATTTGAGTTACTCCTTCATTGTTAGCAAGCATAGTATAAATTTCATTCAATTGATTTTCAAGATTTTCTACTCTTTCCTTTAAAATGTTATTTTCATTTTTCACTGATTCAATTTCTTCCACTTTTTTAGACAATTCTTGCGTTGCTTTCATATGTAAAAAGTGTAAATCGGAAGGATTGAAGTTTAGGTATTCTTTGCCGTCTTCTCCTTTAAATTTCCCTACAGATCTTGGAAGAATTTTTTGTATTTCTTGAGCCATAATCCCCATTCTTCTACCTTTTATATTGGTTTTGTACTCATATTCATACAGTTTAACCTCATTAAATTTATCAAGACTTTTGGGTAATTCAATGATGTCTTTTTTTAATCTTTTGTCAGAGGGAATGGTGAAATTTGGTGATCTCGAATGAGCTGAGTTAAATTTGACAGAGCCGTTTACATTAAGCGCATGACCTTGTGAGTTTCTTACACAAGGGTCAATTGTTCCAAGTATTAATCTACCTTGAGGAGAAATAAAAATACTTTTATGATCTATAGTTGATTTATACATTGGATTATTTGATGCATCTTTATTTGCACCATTTGGCATTTGTTTATTCAGTCTTAAATAAACTTCTTCATCACCAATTATATCGGGATTTCCTACATTAAAGAAACTTTCCATTAAAAAGTTATTCACAGAAAATCCATGTTTTGTATGCACACTACCATTAACATAAAGAGTGTCATTCTCTGGATCATTACCTTCTATTCTTAACATATTATTCTTTTCTAACTTTATTTGCATATCATGACCACCTCCCGTATCGTTACTGAATTTAATATAAGGTGTTCCTGATCCTCCTAATTGTAATGACGAACCATGATCTGTACTAAGCATTCCTTTTTGATTTCCCCAAGTAATATTTCCTGAACCCGAAATTTTCATTTTAGAATAACCACCAATACATAATGATAAATCCCCACTGTAGCTCCCGATTTTGCCTGAGTTTACCCTTATTTCTTTATTAAAATAGTATTTATTTCTATCTGTAATGAAATGCATAAAATTTGAAGAACTCTGAGGTCCGATATTTACATATCCGTATTCAGTTTTTATTTTTAGAGAACCACCTGCTTCGTTACCTCTAACTGCACCTCCAATATGTAATTTTTCTTGAGGGGAAGATGTTCCAATACCTGTGTTTCCTCCACCTTTTCCGATGATTACATTTTTATCAGAGTTATTGTTTAAATATAGACCATAATAGGAGTCGGTGTCAATTTCATTCCCATCAATTAGCATTGTTGCATCAGACACAATTTTTAAAGTTGCATTTGTTCCGTCATTGTCACCTCCAACAACATGTAACTTATCTGTTGGACTAGTTGTACCGATTCCAACTTTTCCTGTTCTATAGGTATTGCTAGTAGAATTTGTAGTTCCTAGCCATTGACCATAGGTAAATTGGGTACAACATAATAAAGCGATTGTAAGAGAACATAGAATTTGAAGTTTCCAGACTTTCATAATAATTAGTTTTTATTTGTAAGAAAATAGTTGTTTTAAGTTGATATTTCAAAGATACAATAGGATCTAGGAGACACCAAATACATAGGTTGGTCAAATAATGAACCTAATTGGGAAGTGAACCTGTATTTTAATATTTAAGTGTCTATTTTATAAAAATTTATAAATTAGTTTTTTATTTAATATTATGTAAAAAATTAGAAAGCTAAGGGAGATTTTTAGCTGCATTTTTACTTTGCATTTGCAATTTAACGGTTTTATAGTAGGCTTTTTTTGATTATTGTGGTCTAAATACAAAAAAAGCGACTGCTTCATTTTAGGAAGACAGCCGCATGCAAATTTAGGGAAGAATCAGTTTGGTATGTTATACTATAAACAACTGCCATTAAACCATAAGTGCAAGTTCATCCAGTCTTTTGAACAATTATAAAATTTTGCACTTGAAGAACTAGGTACAGCATAATGCATAATTCCGTTATTGCTGTAAGAATTTGAAATAGTAAAAGGTGAAGTTAAACCACAATTTACAGTTCCGTTTTTTTCTTTTGTATGTTTAGCCCCCAAATTATGACCCAATTCGTGAGCAATTAAATTATACATCAAATTATTTTGTCCAGGCTGATTCTCAACAACAGAATATGAAAGTTGGTTATCATATTTACAGATTGTACCCAAATAGGCTTCCCCAATAACATTTCCAGATATATTTTTACCACTTACAAGCATAACAGCATCTTGCCCATTTCTTGCATTTCCTGCCCCATTAATGTAGTTTTTTAATTGAGTAAGTAACCCACCTGTAGTCCAGCTTTTAGGAAAATAATATTGAGAGGTTTTGGTTGTAAAAACAACTATTTTACCTGAAGCAATTGTCAAATCTAAATTTATGGATGAGTGGAATTTTGCATCTGCACCGTTTAATAAAATACTTATGTAGAATATTGCCAAGTTTTTATTGTAATTGGCTGCTTTATAATATTCATAATCAGCATAAACTTTTAAAGCCATAGAATGCGCATAAGTTTCCACCCTATTTGCATCATCTGATAAAATATCGTTATCATTATCTATTTGGTTTTCAAGGTTGCCACAAGAAGTATGTTTTGGGTTTTCTAGAATGTCTTTGTTTTTATAGACTACGACTTGGTTGATATTGGCATTTAAGTCATATTTGACTAAAGGGTCAATTTGGAAATCCTGACCATTTTCAGATACAAATCCACCGATATAATCTGGTGTAATTACTAGTCTAGCACTTTCATTTTCGTTATTGTTGTATCCTTGTAGTATTATTATTTCGGAAAAGTCTTCTAACTGTTCACCTGAATCATCTATAAAAGCAACCTGAAAATCATCTTCAATTAATTTGTTTTTAAACATCTTTAATTTCCAAGGCTGGTCTGTTCCGTTTGGCAAGATTAAATCAAACTCTTTTTTACTTGCATTTTCTTTTGCTTCACTATAAATTTTAGCGATGTCTAAATCAACAACTTGATAACTGGCAAATAACTCTGATAGGTTTTGGTCATTTTTTGAAATTGCATCTTCTTTTTGGCAACCTATTATCCCAAAAATCAAACAAAAAGATAGTGTGGTAAATAAAAATTTAAAATTTGAAGTTTTCATAATTATATTAGTTTAAAAATAATGCTTACTCTATTTTAAGGCTTTTCAGCAACCTCCTCTAATCTTATTTTACAAGCTTGTGTGTATAAATTTTATATCCAGCTTGAACTTGTACTATATACAGACCTTTGTTTAGGTGGTTTGTATTTAATTCTAATAAGTCGTTTTCAACGCCATCAAATACCTCTTCCATTATTAACTTTCCTTGTAGATCAAATAAATACAGTTTGCCAGCCGTTTCTTCTATCGTAGATAAATCAATAGTTAGTATGTTATCGAAAGGGTTGGGATAAGCTTTTATATTTAAGTCATCTACGATTTCAGTTTCTGGTGTGGTGGGTATTCTGTTTTCTTCATTCTCAATTTTATCTGGCTCCCCTTCTTCTCTGTTGACAATGTTACAGCCTTGCAGAAAAGCGTGGAAGTTGGCACCTTTTTCTGCGTGGAAGCCTTGAATTAACATCACTTCTTGCCCTGCATTGAAAGTCACATTTGAAGAGCTAGAAATTGTATTGTTAGCTAAAATATAATCAGTAGCATCATATTGAATGGTTGTGTTGAGTGGATATATAACCTGGTGGTAAGATTGACAAGCTCCAACATTTACGGTTGTTGTAAAATTTGCAACGTGACTGGTTGGAGAACAACTACCATTGGTAATTGTTAGAGTAACCGTGTAAGTGCCATTATGAGCATAAGTATGCGTTGGATTGGGTCCGTTGGCAGTTTGTCCATCACCAAAATTCCACTGATAAGAGTTTGCATTTTGGGATATACCTCCATTGAAAGTAACGGTCCAATTGTTTTGTTGAGCGATTTCAATAGCAGCCATTGGAATACAGGTTGGAGGAGGGACATCTTCTTCTTCTGCTGCTGGTGGCGGTGGCGGTGGTGGTGCTACATATCCACCAGATCCTACCGATATTGTTCGACACTTCCAATCATATCCTGTACAATTGTTATTTTCAGCAAGTAAACAAGCTGTATATACTCCATCTTGAGGATATTGATGTGAAGGATTAAAAACATTGCTTGCACTAGATCCATCTCCAAAATACCAAGTGCGTTTATTAGTGTTTGTTGTACTTGAATAAAAATCAATTTCTCTATTTGGTCTCGGATTATAAAGAAAGTCAGAAGTAATATTACAATTTGGCAGCGGTGGCGGTGTATTTGTACTACAAGAAATATAGCTCCATTTCTTGCAGTCTTCGATTATATATTCAGTAAAATTAAGAACTTTAAACTCCCAATCTTTTACCCAACCAGGTGTCCAAGATGGCAAACTTATAATACCAGAGTTCTCAATTTCCTCAATAGAAAAAATTAACTTCCCAGTTACAGGAACACGATAGCCAATATTCAATAAATGATCATCGCAATTCGTTCCATTTACTGTTGCGTTTATTTCTGCTCCGATTCCCAAAGCTATTCCGTCATAAGAATTGACTGTCAATGCCAATCTTCCTTCCAAAGCTATCTTGACACCTTCTTGTATAAATCCCCAATTTGGCGCATCAAAATCAATGGTTGCTGTAGGAGGATTAAAATCTTCGTACCAGCCTCCATCATTGCTATTAAAACCTATTTCTCCCTCAATTTGCACTTCTACTCTTGGTTCCAAACTTATCTCTAATGGTTCGTTACCAGTTACTATATCTTCAATTGTTAAAATAGGTTGAAATTTAGGAACTAAAACAATCGGACCAATAGGTGGAAGTGCTGCAAATGGAAATGATCCTAGTGGTTCATTTAAAGCATCATTAATGCCAAGGCTCATAACAAAATTTGTTGAAACAGTGGCCGTGACTTGCGCATTGAGACTAAATTCTATTGAAGGATCAGGCATAGGGCTAGACCAAGAAATACCCGCATCAAGGTCTAAATTAAAAATAAAATTTCCGCAAACTTCAATCGTTGCATTGACATCAACATTATTTGGTAAATTGGGTGCTGAAATTGTCAAACTTGGACAAAGACCAAAACTTCCATCAATCCTTTGCAAATGCTCTGGATTTTCTTTAGCTATATCATAATTGTACTTATAGTGTACATACTCAAAAATTTCATTTAACGCTACAGGTCGAATTATACATTTTGTTTTTTCTCCTTCATTTAAAACTTGTTCCACTCTGCCAATGTAGCCACTTGGAGCTTTTACTCCTGCTTGAGAACAAGCCATTATTGTACCTTTTTTAATTTTATTTAGGATTGGAGTTTTCTTGCCAAACTCAATAGTCATTTTCTTGCTAAAAATATTATTATCTTCATTTAATTTGTTCTTTAAATTAGTTTCTAAAAATTGATTGGTATTATCATTTATAATAACAACATCATCTTGTAGTTTGTAATCTGCATAATTATTATTTTGCCCACTCAACCCCTGCACCCCAATCAAGCATACTAATATCCCCCAAAGTAAATTTATAATTGTTTTCATATCTTTTAGTTTTAATTTGCTTTAGAAAATATTACTTCAATCCTTTTCTCAATTCCACATTCTCCTCAACAAGTATCTCTACTTTCTTATTGAGCTTTATAAGATGCAAAAACAATTCTTCAATTTTTTCTTGTTGGATGATGGTTAATTTTCCTAAGTCCATCCCTTCAGTTGCAATGGTTGCTTCATCGGGTACGTTTGGTAAATGTCCTTTTTCTTCTATGTGCATTTCTACCTCCTCTAATGTGTTTAGATCGTAATCCTCTTCAAAAACATAGTCTGCCCAACGACCATTTCCAGTAACTTTTATTTCTTTGGCGGATAATTGACCTTGAACAGAAACTCTTAAATTGTTTCCTGAAAACGTTAATTCATTGTCTGCGATTTGCTGTACAAGGATTTGACTAGCAGTTGAACTATTTCTTGAAAAATTAATATAGGCATCTCCTGCACCCCCAAGATAAAGTGATCCACCTTTATCAACAGAAAGCGCTCCATTTGTTCCCCAGTAAAGTTGACTGTCTAAATTTAAACTACCGCCTATTAAATTTAAATTATTGTCACCATCTTGTATCAAACGAATATCAAAATCAGTATCTGAATTATTTTCATTTGCGAAATCTATATAGGCATTTCCCGCCCCTCCAAGTTCTAATGAACCTCCTCTATCAACCGATAATGCTCCTCGCTCCCCCCAATATAGTTGATTCTCTAATTTTAGACTTCCTCCCTTGAGGCTCAATTCATCCTCTCCTGTCAACATCAATCTTATATCAGCTTCGATAGTCATGTTGTTAAAGAAATCAATATACGGATCACCACTACCTCCTAATCTTAAAGCCCCTCCTTGATCAGTTAACAAGCCTGCTTTATGGCTCCCCCATAATATATTCCCAGAACTATTATCTATTCTCATTCTGGTTGTACCAGAAGTTCTCAATGATAAATCCTCATCATAACTACCAATTCTACCAGAGTTTACTCTTATCTCTTTATCAAAATAATACTTGCTTCTATCTGTATAGAAATGCATCCAAGATGAAGATTTAGGACCAATGTCTAAATAACCATGACCAGTACTTACTCTTAATGCTCCAGATTTATTTCCTCGAATAGAACCGTTTAAATGCAGGGTTTCCGCCGGAGAAGCAGTACCAATTCCTACTTTTCCTCCTCCATTGGCAAGTATTACGTTATGGGAATTATTGTTGTTTAAATAAATTCCATAAGGAGATGTAGTATCCAGTTCATTTTCATCAATAAAAAGACTGCCTCCATTTAAAGTTGATCTTATTTTGACTGCCCCAGTGCTCCCGTTGCAATCAGAACCTGTAATTTGAACATTACCATTAGTAGGAAATGAATTTTGCGCATTGGATAACAATGTAAAAGATAGAACAAACATGATGGTTGCCCCTAATTTTTGAATGTTTGAAGTGTTTAACATAATACTGCTTTTATAATTTTGAATAATTTTAAATAATTTGTTTCTCGAATACAATCCAAATATCACCCAAGAAATCACGGTCTTCAAATACACTTAGCTCTGAAAACTAGAAACCAAAGCTTGCGATTTTTGAAGTTTTTAGATTGTGTTATGATTTTTTTGTGATTGTAAAATATTGATGATTAAATGTTTGGGATGTAGTTTGTCTAAATACACTCCTTTGAGATTTAAGGAGGCAAGTGGGGTTGTTTTTTTAAAAATTAATTATTTGGAGCTAAACCATCTGCAATCAACGGCGATTCTGTCTAATTTGAGGATTAACTTCAAATAACTTATCTTTGATATAGTTAATTTATCTAATTTATCTAATTTATCTAATTTTCAATAATCAATAGCAGTATCATAACCAATATTTCGCAACTCGACTTAAATAAGAAATACTCTTACAAAGATTATTCTTTGTGGCAGTTTGATGAAATGGTGGAGTTGATTAAAGGTAAAATTTTTAGGATGTCGCCTGCGCCAAACGCTAATCATCAGAGAATATCATCACGAATCCATTTTTATGTATTTCAGTATTTGATCGAAAAAAAGTGTGAGGTTTTTGCCGCTCCATTTGATGTCAGATTGTCTGTTAGTAATAAAAAATCTGATGAGAATATTTACACTGTCGTACAGCCTGATATTTGTATTATTTGTGATACAGAAAAAGTAGACAAACAAGGTTGCATAGGTGCACCTGATTTGATTGTTGAAATTTTATCCAAAAGCACTTCTAAAAAAGATTTGACTGACAAATATGAAATTTACGAACAAGCGGGTGTGAAAGAATATTGGATTATTCATCCAGAGGAACAAACGCTATTGATTTATTCTTTGGTTGATGGGTTTTATCAGCCTAGTAAATTGTATGCGAAAGATGAAATTATCTCTGTTGGCATATTTGAGGATTTTAAATTGGACTTATCGAATATTTTTGAAGAGCCTGTGGTTTAACAAATTCATTCTCGCATTCTCGCATTCTCGCATTCTCGCATTTGTAGCTTGGGAAGCGCGGAGGTCGAACTTGGCGACGAAGCGGCTAAATTAGCGAAACTACGCCCGATGCGAGTGGAAATGTATGGAATGAATTAACAACAAAATTTGCCACAAAGCAATACGTAGAGACGTTGCATGCAACCAGTTCCATACATTGCAGCGGGCAGCGGGGAGACTACTTTTTTGGAAATGATCCTCGCCGTCCTTAAAAAGGTTGAAAGTTGAAGATTGAAAGTTGAAAATTACGAACCGAACGTCGAACCGTACGAATTACGAATTGTTTAATATTCGCTAAAAAGGTGCATTTTTAGTTAAGTGGTTCAAAATTTAGACGAGTTCTAGACTTCAATTAATAATTTTCCTAAAATATGGTGTAACCTTTGCTATATATTAAGCACTATATTAATAGTAACCATCAACAAATCCATATATACTAGTTGAAACATTTCAAAAATGAAAAGGAATTGATAGAAGCTTGTATCGCTGGGGACGAACAAGCTATGAAAATTCTATATCAACTGCACAAGGATACGATGATGGGTTTGTGTATGCGCTATTCTAAAACGAGGGAAGAGGCTCAGGATATTTTGCAGGAAGGATTTATCAAGGTTTTCAGGGATATTCATCAATATCAGCCTGTGAAATCTGTCGTTTATTGGATTAGGAAGGTGATGGTGAATACGGCTTTGGAACACATTAGAAAGTATAAAAAACTCAACGATTCATCAAGCGATTTGCTACCAGAGGATTTGCATTTGATAGATTATGCATCCAAAGCAACAGACTTTTTTGATGCGGCTTATTTGTTGGATATGGTTCAGCAATTACCGATTGAGTATCAGGTCGTTTTTAATATGTTTGGTGTAGAGGGTTATTCGCATAAAGAAATTGCTGAGAAGTTGGGCATTTCTGTCAGTCTATCGAAGGTGAGGTATTTGAGAGCGAGAACATTGCTGAAAGAGGAACTGAAAAAAAAGGAAAGTGAGAAAAAAGTTGGCTAAAAAAATAAGGCTATGAACGAATTTGATAATCTAAATTTTGACGAGTACGAGGAGTTTCTAGGGAACTACGAGCATATACCAGATGATGATGTTTGGGATAAAATTCGTGCTGGTGTGCCAAAAGCTAATCCAATAGTTGGAAAAGTTGGAGCATCTTCTGGTAAAGTGGTTGGAGCTGCGTTTTGGAAATTGGCTGCTGTCGGTTTTTTTGCCATATTAACGAGTGCTGGTTTCTTGTATTTTATTGTAAATGATGATAATGATGAATCTGTTGCAATTGTAAATGATTTAAATAAGCAATCGGATGTTTTAGGTATTAATGTAGATAAGGGTGCATTTATTAATACTGCAAATAATTCATCGAAAGAAAAAATAGTTGCTAAAACAGTCAACAAGCTAAAAAATAAATCAAGGATTCTTGATGGCGAAAACAATAATGAAGAGAATGAAGTTCTAAGTATTTTAGAAAGTCAATCGAAAAAAGGTAAGGGTGATTTGACTAATTCTGTAATAGCTGATATTTCACTAAATAATAAAAATAAAAATAACATTGATGAAATTTTTGGTGAAATAAATACAATTCATAATAATGTAAATATTGAGCAGGAAAGTGATTACAGTAATAATGTAAATGACAAGCATCAAACAAATAATGCTGATCCAATTTATATTGAGGAAAAAATTATAAAAAATACAAATGGTGAAATAGCTGGCGATTTATTTGAACAAGAACAAGAAAGCAATCTGTTAAATGAGGATCAGAATAAAGATTTGAATTTATTAGATGGCAAACAAGGTTATTTAGAATCAATATTGCAAGAGCATAAGATTAAAGCTAGAAAACCTCTTCGAGAAAGAGTAATGAAAAACTTCGGAGGTTTTAGTATTACTGTTTATGGCGAATATGGTTTACAGGATTGGCACGATACCGATCATAATTCTGAAAGGCTTTTTTGGGATAGTAAATTGCATACCCACAGTAATTTTGCGGCTGGTGTTTTGATTGGAAAAAATATTTCTAAAAATATATCTTTACAAACGGGTTTGGAGTTTTCTGAAATCAATCACTCGTTTAAGACTTATGGAAACTTGATAGCGACAGAGGAAGAAGGTATTTATTGTCTTAAATTAGATACTTATTTGCATCAGTATGATTTAAAGGCAACAGGAAAGGAGTTGGTAAGTACGCCTGCTTCTGATTTATATATGAGTACCAATCACAGATTTAGATTTTTATCCATTCCGATTTGGGCGAGATATTCCATAACCATTGGGTCTAAATTAGACCTCGGTTTGAGTACAGGATTGGCAGCGGTATTTTTGGCACAAAACAGATTGCAATTGATGAATTATACTACCAGAGAAATTCAATTGTCAAATTTTGAAATGGAGAACAATTCAGGTGTAAACGACATGTCTTTTTCTATTGCTTTGGCTTCGGATTTAGAGTATAGCATTAGTAGAAGAACCAAGTTATTGGTGCAAGCATCCTATAAAGAATCAATCAGAGCAAACAATATAACTGATAATATTAAACTAAAAGGTTTGAATTTCAGAGGCGGATTGAAATTTTTGTTGAAATAGGATAGGAACATTGAAGCATTCAAGCATTCAAGCATTCAGGCATTCAGGCATTCAGGCATTGTAACCTTGTAACCTTGTAACTTTGTAACCTTTTGTCAAATTTCTGCACTTTAGAATATAGAACATAAAAAATAAATTTAAAACATTATGTGGATTATAAATAAAAAACTAATATTAATTTTTGTTGCATCTTTTTGTATAAGCATTGCAGCTTGTAAAAAAGAAGTGGTACAAGATTTAAATCAAAACGAAGTGGTGGGTACTGGATCAGGTTCAGGAACTTCAAGCTCAGAAGAAGTAGATCAATGGCCAAATGAAATTGATGATTATGTAGATACCAATTATCCTACAGCAGTCATTGATTACGTAGAGAAGGAAGAAGATGGTAGTTACCACGTTTATTTAGATGATGGTACAGAATTGATTTTTGATGCTAGAGGTGCGTTTATTGAAATCGGAACAGGCGATGATTTGGATGACGATGGCGACAATGGAGATAGCGGTGACAGTGAAGATAGCGATGACAGTGGAGATAGCGGTGACAGTGGAGATAGCGGTGACAGCGATGGGATTGATTTAGTAGAAGCGGATATACCAAGTGCTATTTTAGATTATCTAGCAGCCAATCACGCTGGAGTTGAAATAAGCTCTATCGAACTTAAAAATAGTACTACTATTAAAGTGAAATTGGCAGACGGAACAAAACTATATTTTGATCTTGATGGCAATATTTTAGAAGGACCAAATACAGACGGCGATGATGGTGATTCAGAAGACAGTGCTGATGATGGTGATTTAGACGACAGTACTGATGATGGCGACTCAGGAGACAGTACGGATGATGATGGTGATTCAGGAGACAGTAGTGATGATGGTGATTCAGGAGATAGTACAGATGATGATGGAGATGACGACGGTGATGAAGATGATTCAAATGACTAAACTTTGTATTCGCTTTTGGTTTAAATAGTAAAAGCAATAATCAATTTAATGCGCAAACACTATCTTCCAAAAGGTAGTGTTTGTTTTAATTTTAGCCCTATATGAAGAGAATAAATATAATATTTTTTGTATTATTTTTTATATTGAAATCAGATATAAACGCACAATGCTTATTTGAGGTGGGGATAGAGGAAAAGATTAGTTCGGCAGAATATTTAGTAGAGGGGCAACTAATAAAGAAAGAATCTTTTTGGTTGAATAATCAGATATTTACCAAAAATCAAATAAAAGTTATAGCTAGTAATTCTAGTAATATTTCCAATGAAATTATTATTCTAACGAAGGGTGGACAAGTTGACGATAAGCTCGCGGTTGTTCAACCTTCTTTAATTCTTGAAATAAAAGATAAGGGCATTTTCTTGTTAAACTCTTATTCACAACAGAAAGACTGGTTTTACCCTTCATTGGGTAGCCAGTCTTTTGTTGCATCTGAGCATTACGCTCAACTACCAGATTTGTCATTTGATTTAAAGTTATCCCAATCAATACCAGAATATAAAGCTTCTGCACTTATAGAAATCAACAATATAGAACCACTTGAAGTGGAAGCAGGGAATGGACAAATTTTAAAAATATTTGGATCGGGATTTGGGGCTGATTTCACAAGTCCTGCAAAAGTTCAATTTAGAAATCCCAATTATTTTGCACCAACTGTGAGTTATCAAACAGCAGACCCTAGCCATATTGTTTATTGGTCAGATACGGAAATACATGTAAGGGTTCCAAGTCGTGATTATGCAACAGGAAAAGCAGGTGCGGGCAGTGGCGAAATTAGAGTAGTAAATAGCACTGGCGAAATTGTCCAATCTACCCAAGAAATTAGCGTGTTATACAATAGAGTGAAACATGACGGATTTAATGTTGATCTAATTAATGACAATGGTTCGGGTGGTTATACTTTTCAATTTAGTAATAATTTTTCTGGAAATACTAAAGCTGTAAATGCGTTTAATAGAGCAGTAGAAAAATGGAGCTGCGCTATTCAAACCAATTTGTCTATAGACGATGAAAGTACAAGTATAAGTTGTGCAGCATTAGACAATGTGAATGTCGTTTCATTTGACACAGATTGTTCTTTGCCATTTGGCACGCTTGCAGAAACAACTAACTGGTTTACTTTTTGCAGCGATGGAACCACATTTATAGAGGAGATAGACATTGTTTTTGCCAATACTGTAAACTGGAATTTTACAAAACAAAATCCAGGTCCATTTGAAAAAGATTTTGAAAGCATTGTCATACATGAATTGGGACATGCGCACGGAATCGAACATGTTTTGGAAAGAGAATTCACAATGTATCCCTCTCTTGCCGATGAAAAAGGAAAACGAAAAATTGATCAAAGTAGTAAAGATTGCGGACAACTCATTGTCACTGACAGCACTGATCCTATTAATTGTGGAGATGCGAGTGCATTTATTCCAAGTGATAATGACTGCGAAGTGCGACTAAACTTAAAAGCCTACTTACAAGGTACTTATATTGGAGACGGTTGGATGAGAACCAGTTTGGTGGCGGATAATTTATTGCCAAGCAATCAGCCATTTTCAGAGGAACCTTATAATTATGCAGGAACAGAATTTAATTCAAATTTATTTTCTTATATAGTTGATTGGGTTTTAGTGGAATTGCGAATAGGTAACTTAAACAATACCTCCCCAAGTGGTACTTATGTATGTGAACGTCAAGCAGCTTTGATACAAGCAGATGGTAAAATAGTTGCAATAGACGGCTTTTCTCCATTGGTTTTCAGTAATTTAATGCCTTCTGAGGAATATTATATTTGTTTGAGGCATAGAAATCATTTGGATGTGATTAGCTCTGAAAAAATTCCCTTTTCGGCTGAAATGACTTATGATTTTACAAAAAATATAAATTCAGCAAGTGGCGATGAGCAATTATTTATGAGTAATGATGGCAACGCCTTGATGTACGCTGGTGATATAAGCAATGATGGCGTTATTCAACAAACGGATTTTGATATATGGAAACTCAACCCCGCTCAGAACGCTACATACAGCTCTGCTGATTGTAATTTAGACGGCATTATTCAAATTACAGATTTTGATCTTTGGTATTACAATAGGTCTAAATTAGGCGTATTTGAAATACGGTATTAACCATCCGTCATTCCTAAAACCTCAACACCACCTTCTCCACAACAATCCCATCATTCGTTTCCACTGAAATTAAATAAACGCCCGAACCCTGTTCTTTTAAATTTATCAAAGTAGGTGCATTTATTTCATTTTTTTCAAAAACAATTTGTCCAATACTATTAAATATTTTGATAGTCGATTGCGAGTTATTTTCCAATGGCTCAATCATAAATTGACCATCATTTGGGTTTGGATAAACTTTTATTAATTGCTCAGTTGAAGTATTTTCAATGCCAACATTAAAAATAGGGTTAGGTTGCACTTCTACATCTGGGTTTAAATTGAATTTAACAACTCCCCAATTGCATTCTTGACTAGTTCCATTTTCATTAGACCAAGCTCCAACAGAAGTAGGAAATTCATCAACACCATAACAACCAGCACAAGCTGCCTGATAAAGCATGCCATTTTTATCAATTCTACTAGTTCCACCATCTACATGTTCACCAGCATTGTTTGACACTGTTCCATTGCTGCCAAAATAAGTTGCATACAATAATTCTTTAACATCTTTTGAAAAGCTTGCAAAATAGAAATCATTACCATCTGTACTTGACTGAAAAGCATCTGCGGTGATAATATAAATTTTAACAAAAAAAATAGTATCTTCCTCATAAAAAAAATCAATGCCCCAACTCGAATTTGAAAAAACAGGCAAAGTACTAACCGCAAAGCTAGATAAAAACACCCTCGCTTCAGGAATATTCAAGTCTGTAATGGGAGCTTTTATGACCGATCCTAAAGGCAGCAGTCCCAAAAGACATTCAAAACAAAAAAAAAACCCCCAATAAATTGGTGAGGATGGTTTCAATATTCGTTTTAATATATGTTGGTTTTAGTATTGTGGTTTAAATGCCCGTTTATGAAATAAACGCAATTGTCGGAACGACAAAAAAGTGGTTAACTACAACATTCTTGCATTCAAGCATTCTCGCATTCATGCATTACTTGATATTCATATACTTCAAAGCAATAACTTCCTTCTCCGACAAATACCTCCACCTCGATCTCGGCAGGTCTTTCTTAGTAAGATTGGCATACATAACACGATCTAACTTCTTCACCTCATAACCCAAAGACTCAAAAATTCTACGCACCACACGATTCCAACCAATGTGTAATTTAATACCAATGATTTTATTTTCACCACCACTCACATAAGAAATATCATCAACGACGACTTTGCCTTCCTCAAGGTCAATACCCTCTTTTATTTTATCAAAATCAGCTTGCGTAACCTCTTTATCCAATTCCACCGAATACAATTTTCTCACCTCATTTTTAGGATGCGCCAATTTTTGCGCCAACTCCCCATCATTCGTAATCAGCAACAAACCAGTTGTATTGCGATCCAATCTCCCAACAGGATAAAGACGCTCCTGGTGCTTCTCTCGAATCATATCCATAACCGTCCTTCTCCCTTGCGGATCATCCGTGGTAGTAATGACATTTTTAGGCTTATTCAAAAGAATATAATATCTTTTTTCCTGCGTAATCAGTTCACCATTAAACGTAACCTTATCACCCAATTGCACCTTAAAACCCATCTCAATAACCACTGTACCATTAACAGCGACCAAGCCCTGAGCGATGTATTCATCCGCCTTACGTCTGGAACAAAGACCCGACTTTGCGACATACTTATTAAGTCGCATTTCGTCAGGTATTTTTTCACGCAAAGTAGTCTCCAGAGTCTCTGTCGATGTCGTCGGGGAACTTGTTTTCGTCGGGGTTGGGGATGGAGTTGTCGGTTTCTTCAAAGAGGCCTTCTTCGTTTTCACCTTTTCCATCTTCACTTTCTCCATCTCCACTTTCTCCATCTTCACTTTCTCCATCTCCACTTTCTCCATCTCCACTTTCTCCATCTTCACTTTCTCCATCTTTACTGGTTGTTCCACCGTCTTCGTCTCCAAAGATTCCGTCTTCTCCACCTTCACTGGTTGCTCCGTTGTCTCCGTCTCCAAAGCTTTCTCCTTCATTTCCAATTCCAGCATTTGTTCGATCTCCTTCGCTTTCTTCTCCGCCGCTATCTTCATTGAATAGCTCATCACTCCGCTCTTCGGTTGATCCAAGGATTTCTTCACTTCCTTCTGAAGCTTCAGTTCCTTTTCTTTTTTTGCTTCGAGATCTTTTAGCCTTTTTTCCTCCAGTTGCTTCTGCTTCTCCTTCAACTCCTTCGAAATCTGTTCCTTCAATTCTGGATTTTTCTGATGCAACAATCTCTTCTGAGCGAAACTTAGCTTCTGTTTCTTCTTCGGCGTCTGATTCGTCTCCGTCAGCTCTATTTCTGGTTTTTTCTTCATAATCTCCTTGTTCGTCAATTCCGTCTCCTCCTTCAAATTGGTCGTCTTCGCTGCCTCCTCCAACGATGGAGAATCCTGCTTCGGCTGAGAGTTTTTCGTCCATTCGTCCTTCGTCGAATCCAAATCCTTGCTCGTCAATTCCGTCTCCTCCTTGCTCGTCAATTCTGTCTCCTTCTTGCTCGTCAATTCTGTCTCCTCCTTGTTCGTCAATTCCATCTCCCTGTTCATCAAGTCCATCTCCTTGCTCGTCAATTCCTTTTTCTCCCAAGCCTTCCTCTTCTCCGAAAAGGTCAATTTCTTCTTCAGTGGAGTTGTCGAATCCAAGTTCGGCGGCGAGTTTTTCGTCCATTCCTCCTTCGTCGAATCCGCTTTCTTGCTCTTCCAAGTTCGTTTCTCCTTCGATTCCTCCTTCTTCTTCGTTGGATTTTTCTCCTGATTCTCCTGAGCTATTTTCTTCCAAAATGGCTCCTTCGAGGATTTCTCCTTCCCCTCCTGAGATTGTTTCTGTTCCTTCTCTTTCTTCTTCTTGAGATCCTTGATTTCCGATAGTGTCATTCTCTTTCTCTTTGGAGTTTTCATCGCTTGTATTTTGGTCTTGATTTTTTTGGTATTCTTCAAAAGGTATTTCAGCTTCGCTGCCTATTTGATTGTATTGCGGAATTACTTCTTCAAGTTTAGGTAGATCGTTTATTGATCTTAACCCAAAGTGATCCATAAATATTTTACTGGTACCATATAATAAAGGTCTGCCAGCACTTTCAGCTCTTCCAACAATTTCTATGAGTTCCTTTTCTAATAATTTTTGCGTGCCGTAATCACAGCTCACACCTCTTATTTCCTCAATTTGTCCTTTTGTAACAGGTTGCTTATAAGCAATGATAGATAAAATCTCCATTGCCGAATTAGACAATTTTTTTCTTGAAGTTACTTGTACAAAATGAGAAATGGTTTTATGATAATCTTTTTTAGTCAATAATCTAAATCCATTACTAATCGGCATTAGATTATATACAAAATCTTCAGACTCATATTTCTCAGATAAATCCTGAAGAATATCCGTGATTTGCTCCACTGAAGAATTTACCCCAAAAGCTCTATTAACCACCTTTTGAAAATCACCTATTCCCAAAGGTTGATTTGCAATGAACAACATCGACTCAATATGTCTTGCAACCACTACTTTGTCATAAGGAATGGTTTCTTCAACAGCTTCAACTTTTTTTAATTTAACCTTCTTTTTCTTAGCTTTCTTTTTTGAAGATTTAGTTTCCTGCCCTTCTTCACCTTCCTCTGCTAAATTCTCTCCCCCGTCTTCTGTTGAATTTTCGTCTACCGCTGCTGAATCTTCAATATCTTCAGTGGTTTCTCCATCTTCCTCTTCCTCTGTTGAGTTTTCATCATCTTCAACTTCTTCTTCAACTTTCTCCAACTCCTCTACAGCTTCTTCCTCTGAGTTTTCCACACCTTCACTTTCTTCGGCTGAATTTTCCACTTCTTCAGTTTCGTCATCTTCTACAGTTTCCTCCGTTGAATCTTCCACATCTACAATTTCATCTTCTACAGTTTCCTCCGTCGAATCTTCCACATCTACAATTTCATCGGCTACAGATTCCTCCTCTGAAAATTCATCTTCTATAATTTCATCAGCCAAAGGTTCTTCTTCCGTAGTTTCATCTGCTACAGTCTCCTCTGCCGAAGTTTCGTCTAGATTTTCCTCTTCTGGTTTTGCTTCTTCCATTTAAGTTGTTTTGAACTGCAAATATACGTGGAACTAATATAAAAAGTCCGTCATTCCAGAATTTCTGAAGCATAGTGAAAGATTTTTTTTAGACAGCGAGTATCCTCTTCGTCTTTCGTAGTCTCCCCGCTTCTATGTTGCAATCCAAATATTTTCGGGATTTTCTTGCTTTTCAGACACAACTTTCCCAGTGAGCCTCTGAGAGGCTCTAAAATTACATCGTCTAAGCTTTTCGTTTTCTCAGCTATTCTCGGTATGATAAAATATTTATATGATAAAATAAATTAGGATAAAACATTCAAAAACAGTTAAATTCCACTCAAAAAGTTGAATGATAGATAAATTGATAAAATTGGTAAGATCAGGATTTAAAAAAATAACAGATACTCGTAGTTCAAATATTTCCTATGAATTGCAAAACCAGTTAAGCCTAGCATTTGCAATGTTCTCCTTAAAAGATGCCTCACTAAGCTTATTTCGCAAACGGTTTAGGATTGTAAATGTTTACTTATTCAATAACTGTGACGAACCCATGAACAGACAATTTGTAATAACCCAAACTAAATGGAAACGCCCAAATAATATTAATGTTAATTTTTTCGTTATTTAATAAAAAGGTTCTATATTGCTTATCCTATGTCATTTAAAATGCATCATTTGTACTTAAATCAAGTATAAATGAGTTAATGTTGTAAATAAACTACAATCTAGTCAAAAACAAAGAGCAATGAAAAAGCAAAATGAGATATTGACCAATAAAGAATTTCTTGAAAAACTTGGAAAAGCTTTCCACGAAAACAAAGAAATTTTAACAATTGGAGGGGCTAATGAAGGCATAGAAGAAGCTTTAGAAGAAATTCAAGAATACCACAAAACTATTTATGAAACTCAGGATCACGGATATGTAACCATTGATTCACATTGTATAACAAATGCCCGAATTTAAAGAAATAATTGCTGAGTTTAAAAGCTTGGTTACCAATTTTACAATTTCTTGCACCAGCCACCTTGGTAGAGGCGAGCAAATCAATTGATTTCACAAGAGAAATTGTTAATGAATTTCTTGCAACATACATGTTTAAAAATAAAGATGATGAAAAAGCATATGCGATCAGCAAACATCTATCTGACCATAAAAACTTTAATTCTCATGGTAAAAAACTAGATTCCGATTATATGAAAAATCTAGGACTAAATATTATAGACCTTGAAAAAGATCAGAAATTTCAAGATTTAGTATTATCAATTTTCCACTCTACAGAATTGTGCTTTTTAGGGTCAGCAGCTGTAAAGATTATTAGCAATAATGCAGATAGATTTTATATCGAAAATCATTTTACCCAGTACACAAATATTCAAAGACAACAAATTATTCGCCCTATGCCTAAACAAAAACCCAAATAGGTAAAAACATTATTAAGAATTAACTTATCACTTTTTATTCAATGACCAATCATATTCATAGAATGAAACAGGAGTATCCATTGGAATTGGAGTCTTGCGAAATTCATTGATAAAATTTAAAAAAGATTCATTTGTTCCACCAAAATCTTCTTTGTACCACTCAAATATTTTAGAAATTTCTACCTCATTGCCATCGTATCTAATAAAGTTACTGTCATTCAATGCATTAATAGTATTCACTTGAAGTTTATGCTGTACATTATCACTGTTAAATGCCTGATTTGTAAGCTTTGGGCAATCTTTGGCAGCGCAGACCAATGCGAAGTGAATTCTAGGATCGTTATAAGTTGGTCGGATGATTTCGTTCTCAATTTTATTCAATGTAACTTTTTTTCCTGCCAAAAGAAAAGTTTTTGTATCGAAAAAACCATCAACAGATAAAGGTGAGTCAATTGGATAATTGTCAATGACTTGTTTAATTACCAAAATATTGTATGCATTTAAGTAAAAAGCAAAATCATTTGTAGAACTTTGTGCAGAGTAGGTTCCTATTTGCTCGACAAGCTCATTTAGGCTAACTTGATCTTCATGTATTTTATCGTAATCGACTTTACCATCGTGGACATTGCTTTCAAAAAAACTGTTTGCAGTTTCATTGAAATTTTTTTGAGCACTGGCAGATATGGCTATTAATAAAAGAAAGACGTATAATAAGTTTGATATTTGATATTTCATAAGGCAAAAATAGAATTAACGAGCAAAGTGTCGTGTCTGTATTCGGACAATTGTGAAATTTGAAATTTATAAATATAAAACAATAACTTCAACATTTTGACAAGCTTATTATTTTATCGTTACTTTGATTGTTTAAATCACTAAGAGTTTAATAAAAAAATGGATTACTTCGAAAAATCAATAGAAATACACAAAACTTTAAAAGGTAAATTATCAATACAGTCAAAAATAAATTTGATAACCAAAGAAGACTTGTCTGTTGCTTACAGTCCAGGCGTGGCTGGACCAAGCGGAGTGATCGCAAAAAATCCAGAGGCAGTTTGGGATTTGACGATTAAAGCAAATACTGTGGCGGTTGTCAGTGATGGATCGGCAGTTCTTGGTTTGGGAAATATTGGTCCAGAGGCTGCAATTCCTGTAATGGAAGGCAAGGCGATTTTGTTCAAAAAATTTGCTGGCATAGATGCTTTTCCTATTTGCTTAGCAACACAAGACACCGATGAAATTATAGAAACAGTAAAAAGAATTGCTCCTGTTTTTGGCGGAATCAACTTGGAGGATATCTCTGCTCCTAGGTCTTTTGAAATTGAAGAGCGTTTACAAAACATAGGTATCCCTGTTTTTCACGACGATCAACACGGTACTGCTATTGTGCTTTTGGCGGCTCTCATTAATAGTGCAAAAGTATTAAACAAAAAAATAGAAGACCTAAAGGTTGTTGTAAATGGTGCGGGTGCTGCTGGAATTGCCATTACAAGAATGTTGCGATGCATTAATTTTGACGATACTGTTTGTGTGCCTATAAATGATATTATTGTTTGTGATAGCAAAGGCATCATTCACAAAGAAAGGGATAATTTGACTGCTGTAAAAAAAGGTTTATTGAATTATTCTAATAGGGAAAATAGAAAAGGAGATTTAAAAGATGCTATAAAAGGAATGGATGTCTTTATAGGTGTCAGCGTTGGCAACCTTTTGACTACAGAAGATATAAAGACAATGAACCCTGATTCAATTATTTTAGCAATGGCAAACCCTATACCAGAAATAATGCCAGAAGAAGCTTTAAAAGGCGGAGCTGCCATTGTTGGAACGGGTAGAAGTGATTTTCACAATCAAGTAAACAATGTTTTAGCATTTCCTGGGATATTTAGAGGCGCATTAAATATTAGAGCTAAACGCATTACTCCAAAAATGAAATTAGCAGCGGCTTATGCATTGGCAGATTGCATTGAACACCCTGTTGCTAGAAAGATTTTACCGAGCACTTTGGATATGCAGGTTGTGGGAAAAGTTTCGAAGGCTGTAATGGAAGCGCATGAGGAATAATGACAATCAATTATTGCATGCCGCTTAACCAAGAATCTGTAAAATATCATCTAAGATACACTCAAATATTTTTCCATTTCTTTAAAATTTTAATTTTCATTCAACCAATCAATATGATTGTTTGTTGCTTCTTTCGCCCATTGTAAAGGGCGTGAACCAAAACATTCTAAAATGGCATCTACACCAATGATAGTACCTTTTGCCAATCTTCCAAGAAGAGCTTTGGGAATCTTTTTATCGGTATTTTTTGAAATCAAATAACCGTGTTCATTTGTCTCAACACCCAAATCATCGTGAACAACCTTTATCAAATCATCATCAAACATGTTTCTAACGATGGGTGACCTGACTAATTTAATTTGTGGAGAATCTAAAACCGAATCAATCACTCACTAACTCAAAAATTAGTTTTTCAAAAGAATATCCACCTCTGGGTCCTATGCCTATGATTCCAACTTTTCTTACATCTATCATTTTATTTTTTTATTGCGACTATTGTGTAAAGCGAAAACAATGACTTCCACATTTAGACCGAATCGTTGGACCAGACTTCTTTAATAAAACGAGAAGAATAACTTTACACTTTTATATGTTTCTTTTTGTCCCTAGCTTCCGAATGTCGGACCAGTTAGAAAGCCTCGTCGTAGATTTAAGGGATAATTTAAAACCCATTACTAATATAACCTATATAGGAATATCTACGAAACAACTTCCATTTTATTAGAATATCTTTTGTTCTTGAAATGAAATTGTCATTCCTCAAGATTAAGAAACGTGTACGGAATAAATCGCATTAGTAATATCTTTTTCCTTTATACTTATTAACTGAAATGGTCATTTAACCAGCTAAACTCGCATTCCAGTTCATTGTATAAAGAAAAAAACGCTAGAATGCTACAACTTATACCTATTTGTATAAATTGCAGCAGTTCTAATATAACTGTTTTTTATTTTATTTCCTAAAGCTCTAAGCCTCTGCGCCCCATATGCGCTCTACTTTCCAGAGTTCGGCTATTTCATCGCCAAAATTGAGGATCACGTCCTCGTACATTGGATTGTCTGATGCAAAAATGCCTACTTTGGAAACTTTGTCAAAGCTTTTTAATCTTTTGACTAAAAGTTCACGATGGGTGTTGATCACAAATTTCTTATTTATGTAAAATGATAAATCACTTTCTAAAGAAAATTGTTTGCAAATAACATAATCGCCTTGCTCAATTCTCGGCAACATGCTATCTCCGATTACTTCAAATGCTAAAAGGTCTTTTCCCAAACCAAAGCCGTAGCGAGGAACGGTAATCGCATCTAAATCCTCACGGAAAGACACATTTTCAAAATTTGTAAGATACCCAGCTTGTACTCTATAGGATACCACTCTAATTTGAACAGCGTCAAGGCTATTCAATTCCATTTCTTTTGAGTTATTGCTTTTACCTGGCGCATCGTTGGACAACTCCTTATATATGAGATCATCTAAGCTAATGTCATTATATAATAGACTTAATATTTCTAATTTTTCTAAAGGTGGAACATTTTGATCTCTTTCATAGGCTCCATAGGCAGTTACAGTAATACTCAATTTTTCAGCGATGTCCTCTTGTCGGAATTTCTTTTGTTTCCGCAAAAACTTAAGATTGCTTGCTAAAAATTTCATTTTTCAGAATTTTGTTAAAAAATATCATTTAAACTTGATTTTATCATTTTAAATGATTAATATTGTACTATAATTATAAACAACTCTTCAAAAGTAAGTTAAAATGTGGTAAATAACAAATTATGAGTGATGTTTTAATGTGAAACTATAGTATTAATGATTAAAAAAATGTACATTCTGCAATCTTGTATTTTAATTTGATTGATTTTTGTACCAAATCAAATAATTGTTAAATCATATTTTCCAATTTTTTGACCATTCTTTATATGTAATGTGAAAGCAATTTCGCATTACAAAAACAAGTTTCTTTGTTTGCCTTAGAACAGGGGCCTCTAAAATTTATCCCTCAAATACAAATCGATAGAATTATGCTCCTGTTCTTTTTTACTTAACTAAGAAATGTTGACTAAACTTTTATATTATGACTATTTGTTTTAGCAACATTCTTAAAAAACAACTTCATCATGGAATTAAAACATTTTACAAAATCAATTCTTGATAAAAATTCAGATATTATGAATGTATCAATCAATATGTATTCTACAACCATTGTATTCAATGAGGCTGCCGTCGATCAACTTGGTCTTGAAGTTGGAAAACGCATAATCTTTACACTTGACAATGAGTCTGACACTTGGTATTTCTTTGTTACCAGTGATCAGGATTCGTTTCCTTTGAGAAAATATGCTGCTTCTGAAATGCTTGCCTTTAACTGCAAAAATTTATGTAAAAGCATTATCAAGTCTGTTAATGAGGATGCTTATAAAATTGGATTCACCATTTCACCTGAGCCACTAGAGTTTAATGGTATACAGTTATACAAATTGGAATTGGGGGAGATTGAAAAGGATGAGTTTTTCACTATTGAGACTTGCATAGCAATTGATAAGAAAGAAGAGGAGCAACAAAAAGAAACAACTCTTTTGTCAATAGCAATTTAAGGGTACTAAAACATTCGCATGATGAGGCACGAAGACTGAGACGCACAACTTGTGCGTCTCTACGTAATTTCTAACAAAGGTTTGGATTGCATCCATCCCTATGATTTTGCGTCCTTTCAGAACTTATGATTGTTGGAGAACACATTTTTGAATTTCTATTTCGATCAACGCGTTTAGTTCATCGGGTCTGTTAAAAATCATCATATGATCGCCATTTTCAACTTGGTGATCTTGATTGATTTTATTGAAGGCGAAAACTTCGTCTGCGGTTCCGTGGATGTGTACCACATTTTTTTTCTTGTGCGTGCATTTCCAAGTGCAAACTTGTTTGAAGCCCCAAAGCAAAAAATCTTCATCGCAATCGTTTAGCATTTCGATGTACAATCTGGAGGTTTCATTTGTTTCTAGCAAGCCCGCTCGCTTCATTCGGTTTTGAATATATTTTTTAAAATAGGGAATGGATATCCAGTCATAAGCTCGCACCGAGCTACAAAAAGTAAAAAAGAAAGGTCTTTCTTTATGATGTTTTATCGTAGAAACTAAGATTACCTTTTTTACTGGAATGATTTTGGAAATTTCTTGGGATAAAATTCCACCAAAAGAAGTGCCCAATAGAATGGGGTTTTCATGTTGAATCAAGGCTATTATTTTTTTACAATAAGAAGTGATGCTTTCTTTCTTATCGACTTTAGGGTATTCGATGACAATCGGCTTAACGCCATCAATTCGAAAATTCTGATAGAGGCGGTGATCGCTTCCCAAGCTTGGAAGTAGATAAACGACGGTATCAATGTTATTATCTGGATTGGATTTTATGGTCATAACTTCGGCTTAACTCAAAAATAATTTACAGCTTACAAAGTTATTAAATTATTGAGGAATAATGAATGACTAATTTGTTAAATTTTATGTTTGCGACTGTCAATCATTAGTAAAAATCTTTTAATTTGACTTCTATTTCTTAAAATATTGACAGTGGTATGTTCAGATAATTTAAGTTGCTTCATAAAATTTCCGATTTTATTCTTCTTAACAACTCAATACTTTTTGAAAAACTTTGAAGATGTTCTGGTATATCCTTTCTGGTATATCCTCTATCCTACTCAACAACTCATCGAAATAATGTTTTTCAAGTACTGCGTTAGGTCGTGATTTTCTGTATCGTAAATTGTGTTCTTTGAGCATTTCACGCAAGTATGACTCATGAAAATGAGCTGTCAGATAAAAATTATCCATCTTACCCATTAATTCTGGGTCAGAAGTTTCAACATTGTAAAATTTAGAATAAATTTTAAACCTTTCTCCTTGGGGGGTTTCGCTTGTAAACCTTTCGATTACCAAGAAACCAAGTTTCAATGCATTTGTTATGAATAATTACTTCTAGTTTACAGTTCTTATGCAACTCTACATTTTCCTTTGCTAAATGCTCTAACAATTTTTCTTTCCGACGAACAGGAGACAACTCTTCGGCATCTAATGCAATGATTAAATAATCATATACTCCTATCGAATTAATATCTTTTATGGCATTAATAGCGTGGTTGTAAATAGAAGGCATACCTCCACCGCTAAAAATGTAATAGGAATTTTTTTTTGCTTTATTGAAAGATTCTACCTGAACCAATTCTGGAACGATGTAAGAAAGCCATTTAGGATAAAGTTGCATTTCAGTCTGTTCTCCTTCTACTAAAATATATACATTCATAATAAGTACACTGTAAATTAAATAAATGTGCTTTTTGAGCTTTGTATTTTTGAACTATACAAAGAACGCACGGAAACTGATAGCAGGGCTACCAAGTTGAGTACGAGATGCAGTATAGTACAAAAAGACAT
>Ga0209187_1000427_pt1 | contig 75773 bp, 70 predicted proteins | sample BantaG_FD_187430 | JGI IMG/M metagenome (GOLD analysis project Ga0209187, IMG submission 187430) | Marine algal microbial communities from Bantry Bay, Ireland - BantryBay_4 metaG (SPAdes) (version 2) | ecosystem: Host-associated > Algae > Red algae > Unclassified | place: Bantry Bay, Ireland...
CATAATCGATAGAAGAGTTGTCTCCTCCTAAGCTTATGACAGTAAGCACATCATCTTCAGTAGTTGTAGTTGTTCCATCTTCAGAAGTATAAGTGAAAGTTCCATTACCGTTGTCAGTGAAAGTAGTAATAGTTTCATTTATATCTGAAACAGTACCGTCACCAGCAGTATGCGTAGCGATTGTTTGACCATCTACGTTCTTGTCTTCTACAGAAGAAACAAGAAGTCCTAAATCTATATTGTTAGTATTCCCATTTTCATCGATGTATACGATTTGATTCGCAGCAGGATCGAAAGATATAGAAGTTAATGTCTCACAGTTATCTACTATGTCACATAACGGAAGATTAGTAGTTACACCATCTTCATCTACATAATCGATAGAAGAATTGTCAGGATTAAGAGCTACAGTAGTAGTTGTCTCATCATAAGTAGTAGAAGTACCATCTTCAGAAACATAAGTGAAAGTTCCATCACCATTATTTGTTAATGTAGTAATTGTTTCAGCTGCACCAAACATTACAGGAATGCCTGCTTCATTTGTATAAGTGAAAGTTCCGTCACCATTATCAGAAAGATCCGTTATTGTTTCGTTGATATCAGTGATTGTACCATCTTCATTAGTATAGTCACCGATTTTGTTACCAGCAATTGTATTATTGATTTCAGTTACGATATCAGTACCATCTATCACAGTTACTGTACCATCCTCAGAAGTATAAGTATAAGTGTCATCACCATTATCGACAAGGGTAGTGATCGTCTCAGCAGAACCGAAAGTTACTTGCGTATCTTCTTCATTAGTATAAGTGAAAGTACCATCTCCATTATCAACTATGTCAGTAATAGTTTCTTTGATATCAGTAACTATACCATCACCAGAAGTATGAGTAGCTACAACATTTCCATCAATATTTTTATCTTCTAATATTGAAGAAAGATTGGCTAAAGCGATAGTGTTTGTTCTACCATCTTCATCAACATAATTCAAAGAATTAGTTAATGCATCAAATGAGATACTCGTAACAGTCTCACAGTTATCTACTACGTCACATACATCATAATTAGTAGTCGTACCATCTTCAGATACATAAGTGAATGATCCATCACCATTATCCACAAGGGTAGTGATAGACTCTGCAGCACCAAAAGTTATAGGAACTCCTGCCTCGTTAGTATAAGTAAATGTACCATCTCCGTTATCAGATAAGTCAGTTATCGTTTCGTTGATATCTGTAACTATACCATCTTCATTCGTGTAATCACCAATTTTGTTACCAGCGATAGTGTTGTTGATTTCAGTTATTACGTCATTAGGATCGATTACTGTTACTGTACCATCCTCAGACGTGTAAGTGTAAGTATTGTCTCCGTTATCTACTAATGTCGTGATCGTCTCAGGAGACCCAAAAGTGAAAGCGTCAGCTGCTTCATTAGTATAAGTGAATGTTCCATCTCCATTATCCACAAGGGTAGTGATAGATTCGAATAAGTCAGTTAATACACCATCTTCATTAGTGTATTCACCGATTTTGTTACCAGTTACTGTTGCTACTAATTGTGTAACAACATCGTTAGCATCTACTATTGTAGTTGTACCATCCTCAGAAGTATAAGTGTAAGTTCCGTCACCATTATTATCTAATGTAGTAACAGTCTCTGCTGATCCAAAAGTAAAGGTATCACCCGCTTCATTAGTATAAGTAAAAGTTCCATCATTGTTATCTACAAGAGTAGTAATAGATTCGAATAAGTCAGTTAATACACCATCTTCATTCGTGTACTCACCGATTTTGTTACCTGTTATAGTTGCGACTAATTCAGTTACAACATCATTAGCATCGATAGTCGTTATCGTACCATCTTCAGATATATAAGTATAAGTACCATCTCCATTATTAGCTAAAGTTGTAATTGTCTCTGCTGATCCAAAAGTGAATGCATCACCAGCTTCATTAGTATAAGTAAATGTCCCGTTGTTGTTATCTGCTAATGTTGTAACAGTCTCGAATAAGTCAGTGATGTTACCATCTTCATTAGTGTACTCACCGATTTTATTACCTGTTACAGTAGCTACTAATTGTGTTACAACATCGTTCGCATTTATAGTTGTTGTCGTGCCATCTTCAGAGTTATAAGTATATGTACCATCACCATTATTAATCAATGTGGTAATTGTCTCTGCTGATCCAAATGTGAATGCATCACCATCTTCATTGGTATAAGTAAATGTACCGTTGTTGTTGTCAACTAATGTTGTTACTGTTTCAAATATTTGAGTCAGTATACCATCTTCGTTAGTGTAATCTGCAATCACATTTCCAGTTGTGTAACTATTAAGAACTGTTACAATTTTAGAAACATCAAAATTAGTTACTGATCCATCCTCAGAAGTATAAGAGAATGTTCCGTCACCATTATCTACTAATGTCGTTATTGTTTCTGCTGCACCAAAAGTGAAAGCATCACCGGCTTCATTAGTATAAGTAAAAGTTCCGTTGTTATTATCTACTAAGTTAGTTACTGTTTCTCTTATCGTAGTCGTAGATCCATCACCACTTGTATGGATTGCGATATCTTGAGTCTCAGAACTTGGATTAACATCTATTACTGATGAGTTATTAAAGAATAATGGAATCGTATTCGTATCTCCATTTTCATCTATATACTCTATTTCTTCTGTAAATGAATTCCACTTAATAGAAGTTACTGTCTCACATTCATCTACTACTTGACATACATTATATGTATTAGTGATTCCTGCTTCATTAGTGTAAGTGAAAGATCCATCACCATTATCGGTTAGATCAGTGACTGTCTCGGGAGCGCCATATGTAAATGTTGCACCTGCCTCATTAGTATAAGTGAAAGTGCCATCACCATTATCTATCATAGAAGTAATCGTCTCACCTGCATCTAAAATAAAGTTTTGGCCATCTTCATTAGTATAAGTATATGTATTATCTCCATTGTCAACCATAGTTGTTACAGTCTCTTGGATCTGTACAATATCACCGTTTTCGTTAGTGTAATCTGCAATGGTATGACCAGTAACAAGACTTCTAACAACTGTTACAATATTTTCTGATTGTATAGTTGTAGTTGTTCCATCCTCTGACGTGTAAGTGAATGATCCATCACCGTTATCTACTATTGTAGTTACCGTTTCGTTAGCATCAAAAGTGAAATTTTCACCTGCTTCATTTACATAAGTGAATGTACCATTACCGTTGTCTGTAATCGTTGTTACAGATTCATGGATTTCTACGACATCACCATTTTCATTGGTATAATCAGCAATCATGTTACCATTGATTATACTTCTTACGAATGTATTGACATCCGTAGAAACGATTGTCGTCTGAGTACCATCTTCTGAAGTATAAGTATAAGAACCATCTCCATTAAGTTGTAATGAAGTAATAGTCTCATTAGCATCAAATGTAAAATCAACACCTGCCTCATTGGTATAAGTAAATGTTCCGTTACCGTTATCTGAGAATGTAGTTATAGTTTCATTGATGTCTGTGACATCACCATTCTCATTAGTGTAATCAGCAATCTTATTACCCTGGATCGTATTTCTCACCTGAGTGATAACTTCTGTTCCAGTTATGATAGTTGATATGCCAGCTTCATTGGTATATACGAAAGAACCATCACCATTGTCAGTCAATGTAGTAATGGTTTCTGTTGCATCTATTGTTGTTACAGCTCCGTCCTCAGAAGTATAAGTGTAGGTTCCGTCACCATTATCTTGTAAGACGGTAATTGTCTCTCCACCTGTATTAAAGGTTGTTTGAGCTCCGTTCTCAGAAGTGTAGGTATAAGATCCATTACCATTATTTTGTAATGTTGTAACAGTTTCTTCTGTATCAAATGTGACACCGATACCTTCCTCATTTATATAAATGAAAGTACCATCACCTTGATCAGCAAGTTGAGTTACAGTTTCATTGATATCTACAACATCACCATCTTCATTTGTATAATCGGCAATCTTGTTTCCTTCAATGGTATTTCTTACTTGAGTAGTTATCTGAGCGGATACGATTGTAGTCTGTAATCCATTCTCATCGGTGTAGGTATATGTACCGTTACCGTTGTCTACTAATGTCGAAGTTGTCTCTTGCGGATCTATTACCGTAAGTACGCCTGCTTCGTTTCTATAAGTGTAAGTTCCGTCATTGTTATCTGTTAGTGTAGTGATAGTTTCTTCTGCACCACCAAAAGAAACAGAAACGCCTGCTTCGTTAGTGTATGTAAAAGTTCCATCTCCATTATCTACAAGATTAGTTACTGTTTCTTCAGCATCTATAATTGTAGAGACACCAGCTTCATTCACATACGTGTATGTGCCATCGCTATTTTCGATAAGTGTCGTAATCTTCTCATCAGCACCTTGCAGAACTACAGATTGACCTAACTCATTAGTGTAGGTATAGCTGCCGTCTCCATTGTCTACGAGCTCAGTTACTGATTCGTAAAAATCTGTGGGCAATCCATTCTCATCATAGAAAGTTCCTATTCTATTACCTACAATTGTATTGGTAATAGCGCTTATTGATGTAGAGCCACTTGTCCCTGCACAGACCCATACAGGTGCTGAGGGGATGCCTACATTAACTTGAAGACACTCGTCAGTAAGATTATATATCACTGCACCTTTGAGGGGTGTAGGTATAAGGTCTCGCTGAGGAGTAGTCATCCTAGGAATAACTAACGCTTTGTTAGTACTTTCCAGCTCTATAAGTGAACCATCGTCAATGCTGGCGGGGTTATCACCTACTTTAACTTGAGCTGAGATTATCTGCGAGGTAAATGCAAATAATGCGAAAAGAACGATTGTCTTGATCTTGGGGGATCCGATGATGTTACAGATATTTGGGATAATTCCATAACTTGAAACTCGTATTCTCATTAAAATCTACTTTTTTATTAAGGATTACTTGAATAAAAAAGGGTAGATATAAAAGGTAAATTTATTGGGTGCTCAGCTATACAAATGCATAGCTTTACATAGATAAGACATTAATTGGAGTTGTTACCCCTACGCTCGTAGTAGATTTGTTATGACAAAAATTTTACACAATATCTAAATGGTACAATAAATTAAAAATGGAATAGTATTTTAGCGCTTTTCTGTTTCCTTATTAAATTCTGCAGATGTGACAAAGTCGTTGGATCTTATTAAGTGAAGCATATCCTCAGGTTCATATTCTTTGGTATTGTATGATATCAGCCACGAATCAGTGGCAGCACTAAGTCGTTTTACAATTCTAATTCCGTGATTTACTCTCATTTTATCAAACCATTTAGCAAGTTGGGGACCGCCTTTAGTTGATATAATAATTTGATTTTTGATTAGTTTTTCTTCAGGAATGTCATTTTTCGAAGCTTCTATAAGTGTCCAACCTTGATTTGAATTTGCTATAAGTTCTAATTTTTTCTGCAAGTTAAGGACTCTTTCAGGACGTTCCATCTTACCTACTACCGTCTTAGTTATGCCATCTTTAGTATAAGATATAGTAGCAGATGGAAGATCTGCGACGCTGCTTTCATATAGATCTTTAAGTTGCATGAATTTATATTCTTCGAATAGGGCAATTAGCTCATTTGTACTTTCGAGATCGAGCTTCTTAGTATGCTTGCCCATTTTTTCAGTATGCCTTTTGCCTTCGTATACCATGTCGCCACCCTGGCTTATAGTCAATGAGTATACTGGACATTTTCCAAAACATGCACCCTTGGAGAATGCGATAAGGGGATCTGAAGATACTTCTGCTACGGATTCTTGTACCGGATTGACTTCAGAGGCTATTTCTTTTTTTGACTTGCATGATATGATAGCAAGACTGATAACGAATAAAGTGAGGTATTTCATAAAGTTATATTTTGAAAACTTTTGACTTCTTAGCATTAGAAAACTTAGCCTTTATTAATCTTAATACTTACTGCAAGCTAAAGAGATCTCATATTGTTAAAATCTATATTTAACCCAAAGATAACGATCCTGGGCTTACAATTATTATAGCTGTACGAGCTTATGTAATTTCACCACCACAGCTACTTCCCGACCCGGCAGTACAACCATAGCAATGCTGATTAGTGACGATTTTTCTACTCATAAGATCTTCCATATTAATCTCGTCGATATGAGGCGTCTTGACTGCAGACTTTAAATCCAGCATTTGATTAAAATCACAATCATATATATAACCATCCCAACTTATAGAAAGCGTATTACGACACATTAATCCAGCGACAGTGCTTGGATTATAAGCATTAGATAACTCCTCCATGTAAGTTACGTAATTCTCACTCTCGATAAGATAATCTAAGAATCGACTTACTGGTAGATTAGTAATCGCAAATAATGTATTGAACTTAACATTAAATCTACGATCGAGTTGTCGCTTAAATTCTGCCTGCAACTCTTCCTGATTACCGGGTAGAAATGCACCAGATGGATTAAATACAAGATCTAATAAAAGCCCAGATCCTTCTATACCATAGCCGACTGCATTAAGATTCTGTAGTGCTTCTATAGAATCATTAAATACACCGTCACCTCGCTGACTATCAGTTCTTGACTTAGTAAAGTAGGGTAGAGAACTAATGACGTGGACATTGTTGTCTTTAAAAAACTGAGGCAAGTCATGATACTTCTTATTAGCTCTTATTATGGTAAGGTTACATCTGACCATAATATGCTTACCCATTGCAGAACAAGATTCTACAAACCATCTAAAGTGGGCATTCATCTCAGGAGCACCTCCTGTAATGTCAACTGATGGTATATTATACTTAGTAATGATCTCAAGACATTTCTCTAATGTCGATCGATCCATATTTTCTCTTTTTTTATCAGGACCCGCATCCACATGACAGTGAGCACATGTCTGATTACACAGTTTTCCTATATTTATTTGGAATATTTCTACTGGCGAAGGTACGATACCCTCAGTATAGCCACCCTCCTCTTTTATTCTCTGAGCGAATATTGGAATGTCAGCCTGTACCTCCTGTTTGTTAGATAATACCTGTAACTGGTAGAATGTACTTGCAAACTTATTATCAGTAGCACTAAGGCTTTTTGTCTTTTGCTTAATAGCCATTTACATTAATTTTTTCTTTACGTGATTCATCATCTGTACCCCATATACGAGTGTTGAGCCACTTTTGATTGCCGCAGCGACATGTACGGCTTCCATCATCTGCTCTTCGTCTGCTCCTTTCTGAAGACATGTGGAAGAATATGCATCGATACAATAGGGACACTGTACTGCGTGAGATACCGCCAATGCTATAAGCGCCTTCTCTCTAGATGTCAATGCACACTCCTCAAATACTGTGCTGTAGTAATCAAAATATTTTTTGCCATATTCCTCTTGAAATTCTGTGATATTAGGAAATTTCTTAAGATCATCAGAATTAAAGTAACCGTCTGCCATTACATGATGTTTTATTGAAAAGCTGTAAATATAGGATTCTTACCACGATCTGCGTTCTGATTAATGTTATAATAGAGACATTTAGAGGAGTTGTGATTTCTGATTGCGACTACTATACTTTAAGTTTGATCTATAATCACAACAATTGAAAACAATTTTTTTCAGACTTGCAGTATCAATCTTAGTGCTGATCTTCCTTGCATCATGCAAGGAAGAAGCTAATAAACGCCAAGAAAGTGATGATATGAGTGAGTTAGAAGCTGTTATCAGCGTTGCAGCAGGTGATATGATGCAGACATATAATAATGTAATGATGCCTACTTTCTTTAATATGGGTACAATACCCATTGATGAAGCATCTAATGTTCCAGCAATCATCCTTGGAGAAAGAAAAGGTAAAGGCAAACGTGTTAATGTCAATAATTTAGGTTTATTCTCTTTCGAGAGGGACAGCTCTGAAGTTAATTTTGTTGTATCCTATCAGAACGATTTTTCTACTGAGGAGTTAGAATTTGAGACCTTTATGGTTAAGCATCATGATATAAAGGAGAGTATAGAATCTTGGTTTCGTGCACAATGCGAGATAGGAGACTGCCGTAATTTTGATTGGAGTAGCGAATACAAGTCATACCTCAAGCTCAACGATAAGAAGCTGAAGAATTAATAAGTGAAAAAAGTTAACTTAAAGGATGGTTCATCGTCTTTGCATATCGTCATAGCTGATACTATTGCAGATATAGATGAAGAATGGAATCAAGTCATCAGGCCTTCGATTTATTCTGGTACACCTTATAATACATTATTAGAATCTAATGGACCTCTTGGATTTCGATATTATTATGCCTTGGTATATAAGGGTGATGATTTAATTGCCGCATTTTACTTTCAGCATAAGACAATACATCTTTCTGAAGATTATAGAATCCATACCCATAGCAAGAATTTCTTTGCTAAGCTTAGAGTAAGTTTTCTTAAGAGCATATTCCGATTTGTAAATCATGAGTTTCTTATATGTGGTAATGTACTGCTCACTGGAGAGTATGCGTATTCATACAACAAGAAGCTGAGTCATATCTTCTGCGATAATTTGATCAATGAGGTCATTGTTTATATAAAGGAACAAACCAATAAGAAAATCAAAACGATCCTCTTAAAGGACTTCTATAAAGATGACAAAATCAAGAACATCGAAATCTTAGGCACTGGCTACACAGAATTAGTTGTGCAACCCGATATGATATTCCATGTAGAAGATAGATGGGAGACTTTCGATGATTACCTGGCAGAGATAAAGTCTAAGTATCGTGTCAAATTCAAAAAAGTCAAAAAGAAAGCTAAAGATCTTGACCTGATGATTATGACTCAGGAAGACGCCGATAAGTATAATGATGCTATGTATGCCTTATATAAAGCGACAGCAGATAGGGCACTCTTCAGTTTATTTACGCTAAGTAAAAACTACTTTGCTGAGCTAAAGAGAACATTAGGAGATGATCTTGTACTGATAGGTGTATTTAAAGATGAAAGCCTATTAGGCTTTTTTACTTTCGTAAAAAACGGAGATAACGGTGATGCTCACTTCTTAGGTTATGATGTCAGCGAAAACTCTAAGTACCAACTCTACTTTAACATCCTACTCAGATTAATAAAAGAAGCCATCAATCAGAAAGTAAAATTTCTGAATCTATCGAGAACAGCATTAGAGATTAAGAGCTCTGTAGGTGCTGTGCCTTATGATATGAATATATATATTAAGCACACCAATCCATTAGTCAATAAGTTTGTGCCATTTATATTGTCTAAAACTGTCCCTGAGAATGACTGGGTACCACGATCACCTTATGGAGATAAGTCTGCTTCTAAGGCTTAATTCTGAGAACAAAATTTAGATGTATTATACTTTTTATTTTATTTCGAAAATCGTAAAGACAGGAGAAAAGGGGTTTTCTAAGCTTCTATCTAATTCTGATAACTAACTTTAGACACATTATTAATCATCCGTGCATTCTCAATAGAATAGAAGTAATCCTTTTGGATATCTAAGTCTTCCCATTCTGCAACATATTCTACACCGTAAGTCTGTGTGCTATTCGACTCTTGGTATATTATATATGTACACGTTATAATTACCATCAGAGATGCAGCTATAGAAAACCAAAATCTGATAAGATTATACTTCTTCTTCTTGGACTTAGTCTTGACATTAGAAAGTCTCTTTTCTATTCTATTCCATGCCATAGGTGGTGGGGTAGGCTTAAAGTCCTCGGAAATAGATCTGATATGGTCGTTAGAATCTGACATTATATACTTGTATTTATACTATATGGATTAGCTGGATTTAAGTTGTGATTCATGTTTTTTTTTATAAAGTTGCTGCATTCGTTTTTTAGCAAGTATCAGCTGTGACTTAGAGGTATTAATACTGATGCCTAATTTCTCTGCGACTTCTCGATGCTTATAGCCTTCTATAACGTATAAGTTAAATACTGTTCTATATCCTGTGGGCATCTCATCCATGAGACCGAGTAACTCCGAGTGTTGTATATCCGTCAATGCCGTCGCATCTTCTTTAAGATTGTAGGCCTGCTCGATTTCTACATGTAAGTTGAGATTACTGTTCTTTCTTATCTGCATGAGATTAGAATTGACAACGATACGCTTCATCCATCCTTCGAAGCTACCTGCATCCTTAAATTGGTGCAACTTGCTGAATATCCTATAGAAACTCTCCACTAATACATCTTCAGCATCTTGCTTATTCTTCATGTATCGCAAGCAGATCCCGTAGAATAGCGGTGAGTATTTCTCATATAGTGCCTTCTGTGCCGCAGGGTCTTGCTTTCTACATCGGGATAATATGTTGTTAATTTCTGATTGCATGTTCAGCTTACTGCTTGTCCATATAGATGTAATATAAATTGTTTTTGGTGTACTGTGCACGATATTTCCTCAATTATCCTCTAAAATTTATAAACTTCATCATATATGGTAACTTTGTAATATGGATCGACTAGGTCGAAGATGATTAAAGCACAATAAGGAGATGATTGGTATTTCTACTTGGAAGTATACATTATTTCACTTTTATAATTTATAAAACAAATGGAATTAAGTACAACATATAGCCCGTCGGAAATAGAAGAAAAGTGGTATGCCTACTGGGAAGAGAAAGATTATTTCTCATCTAAGCCAGATGACAGGGAGCCATTTACAATTTTAATCCCTCCTCCTAATGTTACAGGTGTCCTTCATATGGGCCACATGCTTAATAATACCATACAAGATGTACTAATAAGACGAGCAAGGCTCCAAGGCAAAAATGCTTGCTGGGTACCAGGTACGGATCATGCATCCATTGCCACTGAGGCTAAAGTCGTTAAGCTACTCAGGGAGCAAGGCATCAAGAAGTCCGATCTTGGTCGCGAAGAATTCCTCAAGCATGCATGGGAATGGACAGATAAATATGGAGGCATCATTCTGAAGCAACTCCGTAAGCTCGGTGCATCAGCAGATTGGAACAGGACAGCATTCACAATGGATGAGGTCAGATATAAGGCCGTCATTAAGTCATTCGTAGATCTCTATAACAAAGGAAAGTTATACAGAGGCAATCGAATGGTCAATTGGGACCCTCAAGCGCAGACAGTACTCAGTAATGAAGAAGTCTTACATAAAGAAGAAAACGGACGACTATATAGTGTCAAGTACAAACTCGAAGGAAGCGATGATTATATTACTATAGCGACAACACGTCCTGAGACTATTCTTGGCGATACTGCTATCGCTGTACATCCTGATGATCCGCGGTATACACATCTTAAAGGTAAGAAAGCAATAGTCCCTCTTGTGGATAGAGTTATTCCTATCATCTTTGATGAATATGTAGATATAGAATTTGGGACAGGAGCACTGAAAGTAACGCCTGCTCATGATCCTAATGATTATGACCTCGGTAAGAAACATGATCTTGAAGTCGTAGATATATTTTATGGTGACGGTACTATTAATGAAGCGGGTCAACTGTATATAGGAGAAGATAGATTCAAAGTAAGAAAACTAATCACTAAAGACCTCGAAGAGAACGGAGCTCTTGTAGGTATAAAAGACATCAGACACAATGTAGGAAGATCAGAAAGAACAGACTGTGTAGTAGAGCCAAGACTATCTCTACAATGGTATGTCGATATGGAATCACTCGCTAAGCCAGCGATGGAAGCAGTAGAGAAAGATATCGTAGAGTTCTTTCCAGAAAAATATAAAAATACCTACCGACACTGGATGACGAATATCCGTGACTGGTGTATATCGAGACAGTTATGGTGGGGACAAAGAATACCTGCCTACTACTATGAAGATAAAATCTACGTTGCAGAATCTGATGCCGAAGCATTAGCATTGGCGCAGAAAGATTATCCGGATCTCAATCAAGAAGACCTCAAGCAAGAAGATGATGTATTAGATACATGGTTCTCCTCGTGGTTGTGGCCTATGTCAGTATTTAATGGATTCGAAAGTGAGGAGGAAGTGGCATATTATTATCCGACATCAGTGCTTGTTACTGGATGGGATATCATATTCTTATGGGTCGCAAGGATGATCATGGCAGGGTATGAGTGGAGAGATCAGTTTCCGTTTAAGGATGTCTACTTCACAGGGATGGTGAGAGATAAGCAACGCCGTAAGATGAGTAAGTCCCTTGGTAATTCTCCAGATCCATTAAAGTTGATTGCAGATTTTGGAGCTGATGCTGTGAGATACGGAATGTTATCTTGTTCTCCAGCTGGTGGTGATCTTTTATTCGATGAGAAGCTTATAGAGAACGGTCGTAATTTCTCTAACAAGATATGGAATGCCAATAGACTCATCCAAGGTTGGACTGTCGATGATAACTTAGAGACACCACAAGGAAATGTATTAGCGTCAGCATGGATTAATAGCCGCTTAGATGCTGCAGTAGATGGTATAGAGAAATCTTATAAGACCTACAGACTTTCAGAAGCACTGATGGGTATCTATACTTTCGTATGGAATGATTTCTTCTCCAGTTATCTGGAAATGATAAAGCCATCATATCAGGCACCAATAGATGCAAAGACATTTCAGAACGCCATAGATGTCTATGAGAAGATATGCATACACTTGCATCCGTTCATGCCATTTATCACAGAAGAAGTATGGCATACACTAAGAAAGCGTAAGGAAGGCGAAGATTGTATTGTTACCTTATATCCAGAAGCTAAAGCCATAGACACAGATCTTATCCAAGATATAGAGCTCCTTAGAACTATCGCTTCTAACGTCCGTGACATCAAGAACAAGAAGCAGATGAAGCCTAAAGATAAAGTCGACATCACCATCATCAGCGACAACGAAATGGAAAGATGCATGAATCGTGACGGCTTCTTAGAACTCTTATCTAAAGTCGCTCTCTTAGATAAAGTCAATCAAGTCAAAGATGAGACTGGGGTAGAAGGCTTAGCATTCATATGCGGTAAGACAAAGATATTCGCTCACCTTAATCTCGAAATAGACACAGCAGAAGAACTTGCTAAGTCCAAAGAAGAGCTAAAGAGACAGCAAGGTTTCATATCAGGCATCGCTAAGAAATTATCTAACGAACGCTTCGTCAATAATGCTCCGGAAGCTGTTGTCAATATGGAAAAGAAAAAGATGGCAGATGGAGAAGCAAGGATAGCAGCGCTGGAGTCTTATATTAAGCAGTTGGAGGGGTAGGATAAAAAATGAATATAATCTTATGTCAAGAAAAATTCTTGTAATTCTATTGCTAAGCGCTTTTGCTTGCATTGCTTTTAGTAACTTATCTGAAGAATTATCGGATTATTACTGCGTTAGCGAAACATATAGGTTTATAGATGATTTGAATGATTATTCTTATGTCGCAAGGGTGAAGTATATTGAAAAGGATATTGCCTCACCAAAAGTTTCTCGGTTTGCGTCGTTCCAGAAGTATGAGTTAATTGACAAGTACAAAGGACCAGATATAGGCGATAATCTTATTATCGCTGGTGATTTTGTAGGACAATATTGCTTAGGTAATCATCCTTCTCCTCGTGTAAAAGGTCAAGAATTTATTATAAAAGCTAATTTTGAATCAAGAGATAATTACGAAAGTGATTTTGATGCGATGATGAGTGGAAGGAAGGAGCTGTTATTAGTATTTCGGGGTTGTGATGAGAATCATCTAAGGATAAATAATGGTATTGTTTATGGTAACATTACGAAGAACAAATACCAGAGAAGTTATAGGTTTAATAAATTTCTAAAAGATATTTCTTTTGGTTTAATTAAGAGAAGTAGTGATAAGGAATCCTATCTACAAGAGATGAAAATGCGAAAAGTAGAAAGGATTATTAAATCTCGCATTCAGTAGATTATAATCACGAAGGTCAAGGTATTGTACTAATATACCATGCGCAAAGATGAATATTTTACAGGACAGCCGGCCTTGACTCAACCCCTAAATTGTCTATTGGTGGATAAACCTCTAATATTGTTATATCTTTAGCATAGTATGATTCAAATATCAAATAATCACAACATAATATTTCTCGCCTTAGATTCTAATCTCCCAAATGTAAAAGAAGGGTTAAGAAGAGAGGTTAATGAATTACTTACCTCTACTGTTAATAGTATAAAGAGTAATGAAGATTTAGATTCGACTATTAATCAAGCTCTTGCCCAAGTATTTGATTTTCGATTTAAAGCTCTTAGTTATTTAGCAGAAAACTCGCTTGTTCATGAACTATCAAATATAGATTCAATTTATATCGATTTTAATCGAGAATCATTAGCTCCAGAGAAACAAGTGTTAGTAGAAAATGTACTTTTTGCATTGAGAACTACCAATCGGGTTCTGAGTAAGTTGATGAAACATAAAGATTTCGATATAACAACATTGAAAGAATTTAATAATGTTTCTTACAATCAGTTTTTATCAATTATAGCTGTGACTATTCCAAATCAAAGCTTAGCACAAAACATTTTGGATTTTACACATGCCTCTCTTAAAATTGAGTTAATCCTGTTGATATCGAAAAATCTTATCGATGGAAAATACTCAATGTCGAATCAATCTATTGAAGGTCTTTCGAAATTGATCTCAGATGCAACTCAGGACTTTTATGCTTATGCATCTAAATTAGGGTTTGTGCAAAAGAATAACGGAAATCTAACTAATCTTAATCCAACTGATTCTCAGAGTAATGTTGTAGACCAAAAAGAATTAGCAGATTTAGGACTGAACGAACTTGTACATTTATTCTAAAAGTGAATTATACTTCAGGTCAAATAGTGTTAGTTGATTTGGGAAATCCTCCAAATGAGGTTAAAGGTCATGAACAAGCGAAAAAGAGACCTTGCTTAGTCATCAAATTTTTCTCTCATCTATCGTTACTTACCGTAATCCCTATTACATCTAAAAAACAAAAATACAATCCCTATTCAATCGTTGACCTTCCTAAAGGTTTGGGTAATTTAAAATTTGACTCTTATGCACTTTGTCATCAGATAAGGACAATTTCTGAAGATAGAATTCTTGATGTTGTTGGAGCAATTGATATACATAGTTTACTTCGAGTTAAATCGGTAGTCGTTGATATCTTCGACTTTTAAATATATAGAAGATTAAAATCCATAAATTTTGCTGCTTTTGAAAAATAAAACCTGTGTCATGTTCGATATGGACGGCGTCATTATCGATTCGAAATTCTCTCATGGTTGAGATTGCGTAACCGCAATCCAATATGCTTGTACCTTATGTTTTTGTTACTGAATTTATGTGAGTTGGGAGTTCTTTGATTACAAAAGGGATGAGTGTAATTAATTGAAGGCACTGATGTCACAGATCCAATCGATCAACATGGATTTGAATTTTTCTATATTAAGGAAACTCAATAGCCACTCATCCGTTATATTCAAAATAATTAAATGAGTTTCTTAGATAAACTAAATGAACGTTACGCTGCTAAGGCGATGAATGGTGAAGACGTTCCACAAGAAAAAATTGATAATATATTAGAAGCTATCCGATTAGCGCCGACATCCAGTGGGTTACAGCCATTTGAAGTGTTCGTAATTACTAATGACGAGGTTAAGGCTGAGATCCGTAAGATTGCTTGGAAGCAACGTCAGGTGACAGACTGTTCTCACTTATTGGTGTTTGCGGCATGGGATCACTATACAGCAGATCGTATTAACCATATGTTCGATTTGACTAATGAGGTTAGAGGCTTTAAGAATGAAGGCTGGGAGAACTATCGCCAATCTTTATTGGCTACATATCCGCAGCGTGATCCTGAGGTGAGTTATGAGCATGCTGCACGTCAGACGTATATTGCACTGATGGCTGCAATGACACAAGCGGTATATGATGGTGTAGACTCTACGCCAATGGAAGGCTTTGATCCGGATGCTGTAGATAAGATATTAGGTTTGCGTGAGAAAAATCTTAGAAGTACACTCCTGCTACCATTAGGTTATAGAAATGCTGAAGAGGATTGGTTGGTTAAATTGGCTAAGGTCCGTAAGCCGATGGAGGAGTTAGTAACTACTATAAAATAGTTTTAGATAGTGAGATAGAAACAAATACTCCTATCAATATACTATTAGGTTAAAGTAAGAAGGGATCTTATATACGTAATTTCCCTTCTTTTATTAACTACTATAGATAGCAGTAATGGATTACACTGCGATCTACATATGCATAGGTAAATTCATCTTATCTTTAAAGTGAGAGTAATTTTTTTGATGTTATGACGTAAAATCGATATCGCTTACAGAATGAAGATTCAGCACTACCTTAAGAATATCAATGAGAAAGCTGACATGATATCTACTTATTTCACAATGAACTCAATGGATAAAGGAGAGCTTCTTATCCGAGAAGGTAGGACGAGTAAACAATCCTACTTCTTAGAGTCTGGTATTATTAGGTGTTACATCATAGACCTAAATGGAGATGAGGTGACGACGAGGTTTTTTTCTGCCCCAGATTTCCTCAATGATTACTTATCATTTTTTGAGCAAAAGCCCAGCGAGGAGAATTACGAACTACTTACGGATTGTGTGCTGTATGCTATCAGTTATGATAATGTCCAGCACTGCTTTCATACAATACCAGAATTCCGTGAGTGGGGCAGAATGCTATTGACGCTTAATTATGCCTACGTCAACAAAAGAATGATCGCGTTTCATAAAGAAACTGCACAAGAAAGATATGTCAATCTTCAGAATAATAATCCTGAGATAATAGATAAGGTACCACTGCAGATCATCGCATCATATCTCGGGATTACGAAGTATTCTCTCAGTAGAATAAGAAAAGAAATCCAGGAGTTGTCATAGGGCAATTCTCAATCCATTTAGTTACTTCATCTTTGAGAAAAGTAATTATGGAATTATCAATAACACAAGTACCTCTCTGGCTTTCTTTGTCATTCATTGTCAGCTTTGTCACAGTTCCAGTTTTTCTGATAGCTCAAGCAGCTAAAGCTGCTTGTAGTCAAGGGAGCATAAAGGACGGTGATAAGATAGCTAAGAGAATCATATTATTCTATTGGGTATTTCTTGCAATTGTAGGATTGGTATCATTGTCAGGATATTATATGGAGAATGTATTGCCACCGAGAATAATGATATTTACAATTATTCCACTCTTTCTATTCTACATGATATATGTAAGTAGGTCAACATGGTTTAAACTTATATTTGAGCATATCAGGTTGGAGCAATTAATTTTCATTCATATTTTCAGATTCGTAGGTGTATTTTTTTTCTTAATATATATCTATAATGCTATTCCATTAGAATTTGCACTTGCTGGAGGTATAGGAGACTTAGTGGTAGCCACACTTGTATTTCCCGTAATAGCAGCACTAAGAATGAAGCGGTCCTACGCTAAACTTCTTGTCTGGATATGGAATATAATAGGACTGCTGGATATAATATCAGTATTAGCTACTGCTTTAATTCTTACTCATAAAGCGATACCTATTAATGAGGTGGGTGTACAACAGATTACAACATTTCCTTTCAGTTGGATACCAGCCTTTGCCCCTGCGACCATTGTATTCTTACACATTTTAGTTTTTAGGAAATTAAAGGAATTGTAATCCAAGTACTACGTTAATACGTTTTTTTTACCATTAAAATAATTTATCATGAAAAAGGTTTTATCAATCATCACAGTACTATTAATATCAATCAATATTATGATAGCTCAACATTCAAGCTCCGATAATAATAGTTCTAAATCATCAGAAGTTAGTAAGGTAAAAGTTTTAAATTTTGCGACTTTCCATATGGGGAATAGTTCAGATGCTAATACTGTGGAGTTCGATGAGAAAGCTAAAAAAAATCAAGATGATGCTAAAAGTATTGCTCAGATGATATCAAAATTTAAACCAACAATCATTTGTGTAGAGGTGCCCGCTGACGAGCAAGAAGAATTGAATATAGAATATCAAAAGTATCTTGAAAACCCCGAAGTGCCATCTGTATATTATGGTGAGGTCGGCTTAGTGGCTTTTGAAGTAGCACGCGAGTCTGGGATCACTCAGTTGCATGGTATAGATTATGAGATGGCATACAATTATAATATTGCAGGCCAGATAGAAAATGCGATTGATCCTAATACGATTACTGATTTTTATGGAAATTTACTTAAGCACTATCCTGAATTGAATGTCAACGAAGAAGAACTGACTTTGTTGGAGCGATTAAGGTTAGGAAACACCCCTAATTTTTTAGATTTTCTAATACTTTCTAATGCAGATCTATTAACGCATGTAGGTAGCAAAGATGGCTACGAAGGTGCTGATGAAGCAGCTAAGTTCTATAAGAGAAATCTAAGAATATATTCTAACCTAAACCGGATTCCAGTTACCAAAGAGGATAGGATTTTTATCCTATCGGGCGGAAGCCATACAGCATTCTTAGGAGAATTCATGAATAGAAGCCCTAAGTATGAGGTGGTCAATACTTTAGAGTACTTAGATTAGCAGAATAATACAATCTTAATTTCAAAGTTTCTTTGTGTTGATCCAATGCTTGTAAATTGAAACTATATATTTAAGAGAAAATTTCTAAACTTAGATTATTTTGAAGAATATTTCTTGCGTCATATTCGACATGGATGGTGTCATTATCGATTCTGAATTCCTTCATAAGAAGGCTTACTTCGAGACGTTTGTTTCTTTAGGTTTAGATGTCTCGGAAGAGTTATACAAAACTATAACTGGTTCTTCTACGATCAATGTTTTTCAGAAGTTGATAGCACATTTTGAGTTGGATGAAGATGCTAATGATTTGGTGTTGAATAAGCGTAAGCGCTATGTTGATTACTTTCATAATGATCCTAATTTGCATCTTGTAGATGGGGTAGAAGAGATCATTAAGTATTTCTATGAGATGGGGATGACATTAGTATTAGCATCTTCTGCTTCTATGCCTAATATTAATCGTGTATTTAAAAGATTTGATTTAGATCAATACTTCACTGCCAAGATCAGCGGCGCTGACCTTACGGAATCAAAACCTCATCCCGAGATTTTTGAGAAAGCTGCAATTCTGGGAAGTGCATCTCGAGAGAACTGTATCGTTATCGAAGATTCTGATAATGGTATCAAAGCTGCGAATGACGCTGGCATATATGTATTCGGGTATAGGAATCCTATGTCTGAAGATCAGACATTAGAGAATGCAGATAAAGTGATTTCTGAATTTAGGGAGTTGAAGAACTTTATGTAAGATTAAAGTCCAATATTGCTTGAATTAAAAGGTAAAATTACTTATATTGCTATAAAAGAAGAATATGGCTATAGCTCTTATTAAGAATATACCAGATAGAATTACGGATTCCGAAGTCCTGACAATATTAAAATCTAATAAAGTTACTGGAAGCTACATTGCCTACATAAAAGACTTTACCAATATTAAAGATGAATTGCTTTCCCTATGGTTAAACGTTAATGTCAAAACATTTAGAAGCTACAAGAGAGGAGATGTTTTGCTTAAAGAAAACCTTCAGGAGCAGGTCATACTTTTGATTTCACTATTTAAGCATGGGGTAGAAGTTTTTGGAACAGTTGATGATTTTATTATGTGGTTAGAATCAGATAACTTCTTTGTAGACTTTGACAAGCCTATTAATTACTTAACAACTGTAACTGGAATTCGATTCATAGATGATAGGTTGACTGCAATAGAGTTTGGCGATAATGTCTAAGTGTTTTTATGATAGTCTACAGAATTACTACTGAAAAATATTCTAAAAAGTTATCAGCTTCAGGTGCTGCTAATAGATGGAACGAAGAAGGTCAATTTGTTATCTATACAGCATTTTCTCGATCATTAGCATCATTAGAAATGGTTGTACATAGAGCAGCTATTAGACCAAGAATAAACTATAAAGTAGCTGTTATAAATATCGATGTTCAGAAATCACAGATGAAGAAAATAGATGAAGAACAATTGCCTGAAAGTTGGAGAAGTGTAGCCGCCTATAGCGCATTACAATCTATAGGATCGCAATGGTATATTCAAAATAAGAAACTTGTTTTGGAAATCCCTTCTGCTGTAGTGCCTCAAGAGAGCAACTACATAATTAACACAAGACATGAAATGTTTGATTCTAAGGTTAGAGTTGTAAGTGTAGAGGATTTCTTTTGGGATAGAAGATTGTTGTAAGTGTTAGATAATTATATCCCTAAATCTAATACCCACCATAGAACCTCCTCATAAACCACTCTATAGCAAGTAGTAATATAAGAATAGCCAATATCCATTGGTAGTCCAAGATAGATTTAGTTTCTGCTTTCTGGAATAGGATGGGCTTGATGCTGTCATTGTTACTCAGGATATCAGATAACTGAGCTACGCCAGAAGGGTAGATGACTTCTCCGCCAAACTTTTCAGTTAAGCTAAAGAGTAGATCATGCTTAGCGGTCAAGTCGTATTGTTCTTTGACGATAGATTGCACAGAGAATTTTCCGCTGGCGGTTATGTTCTTACCGTTATAGTTAGCATTAGCAGTATAGGTATAATTATCTTCCGGAAGTCTGCCGGCATCTATGTAATATGAGTTGTTGTTCTTAGAGAAAGTGTAGTCGAATTTTTCTCCTACACTGTTAGTTATCTTAAGGTATGCCTCAGGATTATTGATGGCTTCATAATTTGCATTATAGAGTTGTGCATCGAATAGGATGTTCTCGTTTTCTTTATATGCTATCTTATTAGTAAAAGCACGAAACTGTCTCTTATCTTCTTTCTGAGATATGTATTGTAATGTCTTGAGGATTGTCTCTTTAGTAAATGGCTGTTCTGGGAAGTCAGTAAATTCCGTGAGACGCCATCTCCATATACCTTCGCCAGTAAGGACGGCTTGCTTATGATTTCCTATATCCGAGTAGGCGAGTAATGGGTATTGTGTCTCTACATTACCGATCTTTTGGTACAGAAGTACCTTAGATGTAGCAGCAGTTTTATATTCGCCGAAAGGCACCTTAAGAGGTACGAATTGCTTGATCTTACTTTTTAATAAATCACTCAAGGTAAATAAATTAAAGCCTCCTTCTAATATCGGTGTAATATCATTCATGCTAGAGTTAGAACCATTGATAGTAAGCACATTCTGAGCTTTATTAAATAGGCTCATGCTTGTCTCACCACCTACGATATAGAAGCTCGGTTTTCTGAGTCGCTTAATCTCTGTCAGATAAGAATTAATATCATATTTCTGACTCGGTAGATTATGTAAAATAACTATGTCGTAAGTTTTAAGATTAACCATCGGATCATTAGCCATCTTGACGTCGATCGTATAGTTTTTATTGCTTCCGATTATCGACTTGATCGCTTTGATATCAGGATGCGGACTATCCGCTAAGAGGATAATCTTCTGTCTAGCATCGAGTACATCGACGTAGATATTCCTTCTGTTATTAGCTGTAGTAACTTCAGTGCCGATATTCGCAAGATTGATAACGTACTTTGTATTACCGACTTGATCGGCGTTCAATTCAAATGAGAATGAATTGAAGTAATTGTTCTTGTCTATAGTGAATGACTTACTATCTAATTGTGTTGTCTTTCCATTAGTGACTTTAGATAGCGTTATCTTGCTGTTAGCACCCACTGCATTGTAGGCTTGCACGTCCGTCTCTATTGTAAATCTATCATTGAGATAGACGATCCTGTTATGCAATACATTTTTTATCAAGAGATCTCTCCTTATAGTTGTATCTCCTAATGCAATTGTATAGAGTGGCGCTTGCATTTTAGAGTCTGTGTACAACGGATTTTTGCCTTCGTTATAGATGCCATCGGTCAATAATATAACCGCTCCGAGATTCTGGTCTTCGTAATTATCTGAGATAAAATCTAAAGGTAATGATAGGTTAGAAGATTGATTATCTAAGGTGTCAGTATCTGAGAACGAGATGCGATCACTGAAGGTTAAGTCTACAACTTCGTACTTCTCGCTTATAGCAGATTTTAGATTATCGATATCTATTCTGACTTGATCCAAAGTCTCCTTATCAGTGGCGAGAGATATAGATTCCGATGTATCCTCTGCTATGACGATTAAGGGCTTTTGCTCTTCAGTGATGAAGTGCTTGATAAGTGGTGCAAGTAATAGAAATAAGATGCCTAAGATGGAGAGAAACCTCACGATTCCCAGCAATTTAGGTAACCAAGACTTGTTCTCCTTGATACGCTTATCGTTGAGGTATAGGCTTAGAGCATAGGCTAATGCTATGATTCCGATGACTATAAGGAAGTACCCTGGGTATGAAATTGTAATATTCTCCAATGCTTATTGATAATTCGATTGCAAATTTAAACTTTTAGAACTTACTATGTGAGCTTAGGCGCATTCTTAGAGTCGTATTGCTTAATATCTTATTAATTCTTGTCTGATAAGAAACTGTCTATGCTATAGGAACGTTCAGTGGTAGTATTCATTATTAAACGACTTCTTTACAGTATCTTTGAATTATAATTAATTAATATATATAGATGAAACGATCTCTTTTTATTATCGCCTTCGTATTAGTGGCAGTTTTGGCTAAGGCCTCGTATATAATTATCCCTATGGATGAGAAGCAGAAAGATCATCTTAAGTCCTATGGGATTGTATATTGGGTACTGGAGCACGATTCTGAGGCGTACTGGTTGTTGAATTATAAGGGAGGCTCATTCGCATTTACTAATATTCCGACTTTTGAAAAAGAGTGTAAGACAAGGGGAATATCATATGAGATTATCCCTAATGCTCAGTTTGCACAATTACGATCTCAGATCGCTAATCCGGAGATTAATCAAGATGTAATTAAGTTAGAGCAAGCACCTAAAATTGCTGTCTACACGCCAGATTTTAATGCTAAAGGCGAGAGGATACAGCCATGGGATGATGCCGTAACGATGGTATTGACCTATGCAGAGATTCCTTATGAGACGGTCTATGACAGAGAAGTATTAGAAGATAAACTTGCGGAGTATGATTGGTTGCACTTGCACCATGAGGACTTCACTGGTCAGTATGGTAAGTTCTTTAGATCTTATGGGACTAAGCCTTGGTATAAGATCAATCAGCAAAAGATGGAATCACTGGCTACAGAACTGGGATTTAAGAAAGTATCTCAACTAAAGCTGTCCGTAGTTAAGAAGATAAAAGAGTATGTAGAAGGTGGTGGATTCATGTTTGCTATGTGCTCAGCTACAGATACTTACGACATTGCACTTGCAGCAGAAGGTTATGATATATGCGATAATATATATGATGGTGATCCGCAAGATTCTCCTGCTACAGTTAAGTTAGATTACACTAAAACTTTCGCTTTTAAAGATTTTGAGCTGATTACCAATCCTTTAGAGTATGAATATTCAAGTATAGATCATAGAAAAAGGAAGGTGACTGCGACTTCAGACTATTTTACATTATTTGAATTTTCTGCTAAGTGGGATCCGATACCGACCATGCTTACGCAAAATCATACACGTACTGTCAAAGGCTTTATGGGTCAGACAACAGCTTATCCTAAGAAGCTCATTAAGTCTGATGTCCTCTTATTAGGTGAGAATAACTCTGATAAGGAGGCACGCTACATACACGGTACACATGGTTATGGTACGTGGTCATTCTACGGAGGGCATGATCCAGAAGATTATAAGCACTTTGTAGGTGATCCTGAGACAGATCTTAATCTTCACCCTAACTCTCCAGGCTATAGATTGATATTGAATAACATTTTGTTTCCAGCTGCTAAGAAGCAGAAGAGGAAGACGTAGGAGGAAGTTATTTACTTTTAAATATCATGAATATAACCTTAATTCATGAATTGTAATTATCATTATATTCCAAGATACTTGATTTTACATCTTGACAATTAGTAACAAAATTGTTACCTTGTATTTATGAAATGTGATGAACTTTTTAAAAAACTCAAGAAAGCGGGATGGAAAGAAGTTCGTCAAAAAGGCAGTCATAAAATTCTTAGGAATGCAGATAGCGATGTGACTATTGTCTTTCCGTATCATAAGGGAAAAGAAATCCCAACAGGTACTTGTAATAGAATAATGAAACAAGCAGGACTCAAATGACAAAAATCAAATTAATAGTAGAAAAGAATAAAGATGGTTATTGGGGATCTATTGATAAATATCCTTCTGTATTCAGCTCTGGAGATTCGATAGAAGAGCTTGTTGAGAATACTCAGGAAGCAGTTGAAATATATTTTGAATCAATCAGTAAGCCAATCGTTAATTTAAAGATTGAATTGGTTATGGATATTCAACAATTTTTTGAAGTCAACGCATTTATTAATATCACAAGTTTAGCTGGAAGAATAGGCATGAATCCAAGCTTACTGAGACAATATTCAAAAGGCATAAAATTTCCAAGTCTTGATCAAGTAAGAAAAATTGAAAATGCTATCAAGCAAATAGGGAAGGAGTTAGTCAATACCGAATTGCAACCTGCGTAATCCGTTTTTATAAGATGCTTCCGCTAATTTAGGCAAGTAGATATATTAGTGATGGCGTGTCGTCTCACCTGACGAAACAGAGATATGATATAATGAATTAAGGTTATAGGCTGGACTTTAGCCAATAATTTTAAATTGAAAAGACATTTATAAATGATCCATTAAGAACTTTGTATTTATATCTATTTGATAAGTAGTAAAAAATTGACTTCATTTGTGATGATCCGTAAATCACAGAAATCACTGTCTTTATTTTAATATTTTCATTGTGAATTTTATCTAACTCTTTGAATATTACAATGTTTCGAACTTCATTGTAGAATTCTTTAACGTTTTCCTTTTCGTCAAACATTGGAGCTGCTATTTTGTTAATATCTTCATTTGATCTCATGAAGTATTTTGCATATTTCTTTCTTGTAATTGTTCGATCTTGGAAGTATAAGTAAATTGGAAAACATATGCTATATTTAATCCTGTCTAAGTAAGGTATTCGTTTCCATTTTTGAATAGTTGTTTGGGCATCTAAATCAGTATGAATTATTTTTTCTTCGAATCGTTTAAGATTAAGGTTTTTCTGAGTAACTAAGTCTAACCTTTTTGCAAGTGTACGCAAGCTTTTAATTCTAAGCTTAGATGGTTTCATTTTTATTCCTTCGTATAATATCTTTCTAGATGTTTCAAGATGAGCCTCAATGTCTTTGAAATATTTTTCTTCTCCAAGTCGCATAATTGGAATGAGTCTAATCGTAAGGTTTTTATACGTTGGCGATACTAAATCATAACTCGTAACTCTTAAGCCGAAACTTGTGGATTCATAAAAGTTCATGTTTAGGTTTATTTCTTATTTCTGATTAATAACAACAATATTACCTACCCATTCTTCCTTAACTGATTCAACACCGCTTTCATATCCTTAGGTAACTCTGCATTAAATGCAACTTTCTCTTTACTCCTCGGATGTGTGAACTCTAAGTCAGACACATGAAGGGCCGTTCTATCCATCAATGGTTTTTCTTGTTCGCCACTTCGGCGATATTTTCTTTTGATATGGGAGAGCATAATAGGCTTGCCGTCTCCATACATTTTATCACAAGCTAATGGACAATAGATGCTGCTCATATGCAATCTTATCTGATGCATTCTTCCTGTTATCGATTTTATTTCGAGGTAAGAAAAGTTCTGAAATGTTTCTATAGTTCTGTATTTGGTGATTGCTGATTTACCTTTTGCGTTAAGCGTTACATTTCTTCTCGAGTGCTCAGAGTGACTCATGGCTAAGTCGATCTGACCTACAGGTTCTGGGGGTGTATTTGTCGCAATAGCTTTATAGACTTTTGAGAATTGGCCTTGCTCGAACTGATCAGTAAGACGCTTCTGTGCTTCTTGCTTTTTAGTAAATAGCATAAGTCCACTTGTCTCCTTGTCCATTCTTTGGAAGACATATAATTCTGGACGTTTTTCTTGAAGTTTTGATTTTAGGTTAGGGATGTTGTTGTCATAACCATCTGGTATAGAGCGGTATAGTGCAGGCTTATTGACTACAACGATGTCTTCATCTTCGTGGACGATTGTCCATCTCTTCATTTTCATATGCTATAAATATTATAGAGTATAGATGATTTTATTTTTGTAATTTTTATCTTAAACTTGATGTAATACGATCTACGTTTTGGATGTTTATTTGATTTTTGAGAATAACTTATTGCCGAATAAGTAATATTGGAGGACTATTGATTTTCGGAATAATAAATTATTCTTTGGTGTATTTAGTTTTATCTTTTCGATATGTTTTGCATTGTCTTTCCTTTTTTTGAGAAGCATCGGTATGCTGAGAGAAAATGCAAATCCAGCTCTGATAACAGCCCAACTTGCCTTAATGTTACCTGATACTAAGTACTTAAATGCTGCCGCAAAATCTAAAAGGAAGCGTATCGGTAATTTCCAAAATAGACTTATAGCTGTGTCGTTTTTGAATAAGGTAAACAAGTTGTTCCTAAAATTAAGATATACTTTGAAGGGGCTTGAATAGTCTAACGAGCCACCACCAACATGATAGACAGTAGAAGATGGAATAACCTTAATTTGGTAACCTGATCTCAGTATACGCCAGCATAGATCTATCTCTTCCTGATGTGCAAAATAGTCAGCATCAAATCCACCCAATGCTTTAAATATTTCTGTCCTTATAACGCAGGCTGCACCACTTGCCCAGAATATATTTTCTTCCGTGTCATATTGCCCTTTGTCTTCCTCTACTGAATCAAATATTCGACCTCTACAAAATGGATAAGCGAGATAGTCCATATAGCCACCAGCAGCTCCAGCATACTCAAATGAATTCTGATCAGCATAAGATAAAATCTTAGGCATAACCATAGCAACCTCTGTATGCTCATTAAGATAAGTAACTAATGGATCGAGCCAGTTCTCTGTTACTTGTACATCAGAGTTAAGTAATACAATATAGGGTGTCTCTATAGTCGTCAATCCTCTATTATATCCTCCTGCAAAACCATAGTTCTGTGTCAATGTTATGACTTTGATTTCTGGATGCCATTCTTGCACATAGCTTATGGAGTTATCAGTACTCGCATTATCTATTACTGCCACATCAAAGTCTGAAGTGCTACTATGTCCAATAGATGGTAGAAAATCTTCTAAGTATGAAGCCGTATTATAATTGAGAATAGCTATCGTAGCGTCAGCTTTATATTGCTTACCCCAATTGTCAAAAAAGTCTATACTCGCTTCTCTGTCAAGTTGTAATTGCTGTCGCAACGCTTCTAATCCGTCAAATTTCTGATCGTCTCTAAGGTAATGTAATACTTCTATGCTAACTCTTTCGTTATATATGTCTGTATCAAAATTAAATATATTAACCTCTATTGATTTCTCATTGTCAGTGCCTATGGTAGGAACATCACCGATGTATAACATCCCATTGTAGACGGCCTTGTCATGGATGATCTGACATGTGTAGATACCATCTTTAGGTATTATCTTTTTAGGATCTTCGGGTTGTATGTTAGCCGTAGGAAATCCAATCTCGGTCCCTAATTTGCGACCGCTTATAACTTTTCCAGATATCTGATAAGGGTGATTGAGTAATGTGTTAGCTGTCTCAAGATCACCTATGGTTATGGCCTCCCTTATTTTTGTAGAACTGATAGTGATTTCATCTATTTCCTGTTTTGTGATCTCTATGATATTGTAACCATATCTCTCTTGATTGAGCTTAAGTAGATCAAGATTTCCCGCTCTATTAAGTCCAAATCTATGATCATAACCAATGACGATATAAGAAGGCTTGAAGTTGTGGATGAGAAATTTTTCAATATACTCCTGGGCTGAGATCTGCGAGAATTCTATTGTAAATGGTACGATGACCAAGTGAGCTACTCCGTACTTCTCAAAAAGATCAATTTTTTCCTTTAGTGATGAGAGTAATTTCAGCTTTTGATCTTTGGGGTATACTATAGATCTCGGATGTGGATGGAAGGTAATTACAACATTGGGTACACAATGTTCTTCAGAGAGTTGGATAAGTCTATCTATGATCTTCTGATGACCGATATGTATCCCGTCAAACGACCCTATTGTTATTACCGACTTATCGAAATCTGGTAATGAATCCAGATCTTGGTATACCTCCATATCTCATTTGTAATTCTGTGGTGCAAAGTTACACATTTAATGAGTAGAATTCGACCTTGATAATCGTTATAAAACGTGATTATCAGCGTGTATTCATCTATATTTGAGTTCTTGAGAACCAGGTGCCTTTCTTTAATGTTAACCTTACAATGATAGATCATAACCAAATTGTACAACTACTCCGTACTGTCATAGATCCGCAATCAGGAATAGATATTATCTCCAAGAAGATGGTACAAAACTTAAGTGTCAAAGGCAACAGCGTCTCTTTCTCAGTAAGTTCGTCAGGAGCTAAGGATGTAGATAAGTTTCAGCTTCATGAGAAAATTAATGAAGCGATATCAAGTAAGTATCCAGAGGCAGTTTTAGATGTAGAGTTTATCAATCAAGGTAATGGAGATCGTCCGCTTTCACACATTAAAAATATAATCGCTGTAGCGTCTGGTAAAGGAGGTGTAGGAAAATCTACAGTATCCACTAACCTTGCATTGGCGCTCAAAGAGTTAGGTGCTAAAGTAGGTCTTATAGATGCTGACTTATATGGACCTTCGATACCTACAATGCTTGATATAAAAGCTGAAAAGCCTGTTATAAAGCCACTCTATGGAAGACATAAAATTTTACCGATAGAGAAGTACGGCATTCATACCATCTCCATAGGTAACATTGTAGATGCTGAACAAGCTGTAGTCTTGAGAGGACCGAGATTAGGTGGTATAATAAAGCAATTTCTTAATGAGGTTATATGGCCTGAGTTGGATTACCTCATTATAGATCTTCCACCAGGGACCGGAGACATACAATTGACACTCGTCCAGACGGTTCCATTGACTTGTGCTATTATGGTTACAACGCCACAAGAGGTAGCTGTATCGGATGCTGTCAAGGCGATGAATATGTTCAGGTTAGAGCATATTAATGTACCCGTCATTGGAGTTGTAGAAAATATGTCATGGTTTACACCTCATGATATGCCGGATAAGAAGTATAAGATATTTGGAGAAGGTGGAGGCAAGGTGTTGACTAAGCTTTGTAAAGGCGTTTTATTGGCCCAATTGCCATTGGTGACAGATATAAGAGTAGCAGGAGATACTGGTAAGCCTATAGTCTTGGATGAGTCACATTCTGCTCGAGAGTACTACATGGAATTAGCTAGGAAGACGGCGCAGCAAGTACACGTACGTAATGAGGTATTACCGCCCACAAGAACGGTGGCTATGAATACCCAAAGTACTTAGATAATTGCGGTTTTGATACATTAAATTTATACTTTTGTACTATGTCACCTGAAGAAAGGATTACCCTCATAAAAGATATCGATCTCGTCCTAAATGAGATAAGACCTCACCTCGCTGTAGATGGAGGTAATATAGAGGTCGTAGATGTAACTGACGATATGAAAGTCAAAATTAAGTGGTTAGGTAATTGCGAGAATTGTAGCATGTCAGCGATGACAATGCGTGCAGGTGTAGAGCAGACAATCAAGTCCAAGTATCCTTCAGTAACAGGCGTAGTCGCCGTTAATGGTCTTGAGGTATGAACAGAGACTTCCTTTTAGATCAAATCAAACTTAAGAAATCTTTTCTCTGTGTAGGTCTTGATACTGATATCAATCGTATCCCTAAGCACCTTCACAACTTAGAAGATCCCATACTCGAATTCAATAAAGCGATAATAGATGCTACAAAAGATCTTGCAATAGCCTATAAACCTAATACGGCATTCTATGAAGCCTTAGGCCCTCATGGAATGGAGTCATTTCATAAGACAGTAAATTATATCCCTGATGACATCATGATTATCGCTGATGCTAAACGGGGAGATATAGGTAATACATCACACTTGTATGCTAAGAGTTTTTTTGAGTATTATAATGTAGATGCATTGACAGTGGCACCATATATGGGTAGCGATTCAGTTAAGCCATTCTTAGAGTATGATGATAAATGGGTAATTATTCTTGGTCTGACATCTAATGAGGGCAGTTTTGACTTCCAACAGCAAAGACTTGAGAACGAAAGATACTTATACGAAGAGGTACTGAAGACAGCAGCGACGTATGGGACAGCAGATAACACAATGTTCGTGGTAGGCGCAACTAAGTCAGACTATATCCATAACATAAGAAAGATTGTACCTGATCACTTTTTTCTCGTACCAGGGATCGGAGCTCAAGGAGGTAATCTACAGGAAGTATGCAGAGCTGGTATGAATGATCAAGTAGGGCTGATAGTTAACTCTTCGAGATCGATAATATATGCAGGTGATGGAGAAGATTTTGCTGTGCAAGCTCAATCAAAAGCAAGAGAGCTACAAGAAGAAATGCAAGAGATATTAGAAGCACATAAAATATTTAAATAGCTTCAAACTTTTAATTAAAGTGAAGTTTGAATATCAAGTCGATATAAGTATTAATATTTAATTACATAGGGAATAAGAAAATATGGATTTTAAATTAAGTGAAGAACATCTGATGATACAAAGTGCAGCAAGAGATTTTGCGCAGAATGTACTCAAAGAAGGTGTTATAGAAAGAGATAGAGATATGGTACATCCTACAGAGTTTATTGCTCAGATGGGAGACTTAGGCTTTATGGGGCTGATGACTTCTGATAAGTATGGAGGGGCTGGAATGGATACCTTGGCCTACGCTATTGCAATAGAAGAATTGTCCAAAATAGATGCATCTACTTCCGTAATAATGTCAGCTCATAATTCTCTTGCACTGTGGGGTATAGAGAAGTACGGAGAAGAAGAGCTAAAACAACAGTATTTGCCGAAAATGACTTCTGGAGAAATGATAGGTGCATTCTGCTTGTCAGAACCTGAAGCAGGAAGTGATGCTACAAGTCAGAGAACAACCGCAGTAGATAAAGGCGATCATTATATTATAAATGGGACAAAGAACTGGATTACTAACGGTAAGAAAGCAGGCGCTTACGTTGTCATTGCTCAGACCAATGCAGAAATTAGACATAAGGGTATCAATGCTTTTCTAGTAGATGCATCTACTGAAGGCGTGACCACTGGTGTAAAAGAAGATAAATTAGGTATACGATCATCGGATACATGTTCTGTTATGTTTCAAGATGTCAAAGTTCCTAAAGCGAATAGATTAGGTCCTGAAGGTTTTGGTTTTAGATATGCGATGCAGACATTAGACGGTGGTAGGATAGGGATCGCAGCGCAAGCATTAGGGATTGCAGCAGGTGCATATGAGTTAGCATTAGCGTATTCTCATGAGAGAAGTGCTTTCGGTAAGCCTATTAATAATCATCAAGCGATTGCCTTTAAGTTAGCTGATATGGCTATGGAGATAGAAGCGACACGTATGTTAGTCTATAGAGCAGCGTGGCTTAAAGATCAAGGTAAAGATTATGCTCAAGCTGCAGCAATGGCAAAATTGTTTGCCTCAGAAGTTGCGATGAAAGCTACTGTAGAAGCAGTACAAGTACACGGAGGTTATGGCTACGTCAAAGAGTACCATGTAGAGAGATTAATGAGAGACGCTAAGATCACTCAGATCTATGAAGGTACCTCAGAGATACAAAGACTCGTCATATCAAGAAATATAATCAAAGGTTCTATCTATGTAGATTTGACTTAATAGCTATCAATCATATAATCGATCGATGAAGGTATAGGCCTTATTCCTTATTCTGGTACGCAAACCCATATCCTTCTTGCGAAGCTTTTTTTCCCTTTCTTACGAATACTGCAATGATCAGTAATTGTTAAGCTTGACCGATGTATCGTATCTGTGATATCAGCTGTAGATACAATAACAAGTCGATCAGTTATCTCTGTTGTAGATTTGATAATGTGTAAGATGTCATTCTCAGTTACGATACTTAATAGATTGTAGGGTAGATCTATTATCGCTGCTTCATAAGTTTTGTTTACGTTCTTTATATCTGTCGTATAGACATCAGCAACATAGCCAAAGTAAGAAAGATTAGCCCTTGTGTCAATACATAACTTAGGATTGATGTCACTCCCATCAATCTTGTATCCAGAAAAACAAGCTTCTAACATTACGGTACCGACACCACAACATGCGTCTATAAGTTTGTTCTCTTTATTTCCTTGAGATGCCATATTAACGAGAGCCTTTGCGATGCTAACACTTATAGAGTTGCTGTATGAGTAGGGTTTTTGCTTATGCTTGTACCAGTCTAAGTTATTCTTTATCGAAGTTCCGAAATACCAGATGTCATCGTAATAACATAAGACAAACATTATTGTAGGATTATAATAGTCTGGGGTGCCTTCTATGCTGAATCCTATGTCTCTTAGTTTATCAAGTCGACTGGCATATTCTGTTGTATCTCCTTCAAGAACTATATATTCTACTTTGAATCCTTCGATAGAGATGCATTCCTTTTTTATATTACTTATAAGCATAGAATAATCTTTGGACAATGAGATTATATCTATTCTTCTTTTGATAAATGCACTGACTGATGGATCTATTTTGATATCTGATAGTAGTACCTTATTCTTCTCTTGCTTATTGAACAAGTACTTGGTCTCTAAGGCACTCAACTCAGTTTCGGTATCGTCATATCCAAAGTAATAAATGTAGTTATCTATGAGCATGTATTAAAGGTAGTCATCTCCATCCACTATAGTCGTCTCTCGATAGAGGGGTAGTAAACAACTGATTTGTTTTTTTATGATATGCTTATTGTATTGCTGGTCTTTTACAATTATTTATACCATAAAATGAGCCTAATAAGACTGTATTGACTTAATGTCAAATTAACTACTAATCTTATCCGAAACTGTGTTAAGTAATGACATTATAATTTATAATTATTTATTTTCGCGACCCCAAATAGAGCAGTGTTTTAATAATATAAATGATACAACAAATAGACAATGGCTATAGACATGCAGAATCCTTGGCATAAGGTAGACATCGGAGATAATGCGCCAGATATTGTAAATGGAATCATAGAAATTCCAAAGAATACAAGAGCAAAATATGAGTTAGATAAGAAGTCGGGAATGCTACTTATGGATAGGGTTATATATTCTTCCATGTACTATCCGGCTAATTATGGATTTATCCCAAAGACCTATTGTGATGATAATGATCCACTGGATATATTGGTGCTTTCGCAAATAGCAATTGTCCCTATGTGTATTGTCTCAGCTAAGGTTATAGGCGTTATGAGAATGGTGGACAATGGAGAGATGGATGATAAGATTATCGCAGTAGCAGAGAATGATATGGGTGTCAATCACTTCAATGATATATCAGGCTTACACAATCATTTTATTAAAGAATTGAAAAACTTTTTTGAAGATTATAAAAAGCTGGAAAACAAAACTGTAGCAATCGAAGATTTTCAAGATGCCACAGTTGCTAAGATGATCATCAAGCAAAGTATGATTGATTATGAGAAATATATACAGAGTCTTACTTAATAGTTTATGAATAATGATCCACTTTATTTTTTGATAAGAATGAGTCCTATTATTTCTCTACCTACTATGTATTGACCGCAAGGTGAGTCCTTACTCTTATTTTATGTCAATCATAGGGAAGAACAATAAAGGAAAATAAAACAACTTAAATCACCTCTGTATTGGTTTTATAGATTTTAATCTCAATTTAGTATTCTCATCTATTTATTTAATTCAAGTATGAAAATATCTATAAGCTATATAGATACGTCAATACTATTTAATTATTGACTAACTTAGTTTTACAGTTTAGCGATCAAATTTGCTAAAAAGATTTCATACAAATACAAATAATAGATGAGTAATAACTCAATTAACCCGAATCATGTGGAGGTACAACCATCAGAGATTCTTAGGATCTTTGATATGCAAAAGAAGAATCAATTCAGCATTGGCAATACGAGTGCTAAGCAGCGTATCGCTAAGCTGAAGAATTTGCATAAGGTCTTAATGAATTATAGGCCGCAGATTAAAGAAGCTTTATACAATGACTATCGAAAACATCCCAGTGAAGTAGATCTCACAGAGATATATCCAGTGACGAGTGAGATAAAAGATACGAAGCGTAACTTGCGATTTTGGATGGAAGGTGAAAAGGTCAAAACTCCGATTGCAATGTTGGGATCAAGCTCACGGATTAAGTACGAACCTAAAGGCGTCGCTTTAATTATGTCTCCATGGAATTTTCCTATTAACTTAACGCTTGGGCCGCTTGTATCAGCAGTGGCAGCTGGCAATACGGTTATTATCAAACCGTCAGAGATGACTCCGCATGCATCAGCGATTATGAAGAAGATAATCTCTGAGGTTTTTGATGAAAGTGAAGTTGCGCTATTTGAAGGAGGTGTTGATACATCTAAAGAATTGCTTAAGCTTCCGTTCAATCATATTTTCTTCACAGGTGCACCGAGCATAGGAAAAATTATAATGAAAGCTGCTGCTGAAAATCTGTCATCAGTTACACTTGAGTTGGGTGGTAAATCGCCGACGATTGTAGATGAGACCGCTGATATTAGCCTCGCGGCAAGAAGGGTAGCATGGGGCAAATATGTCAACAATGGACAGGTATGCATAGCGCCAGATTATCTCTTCGTTCATGAAAGTGTAAAAGCAGAGTTCATAGATGCATTCAAGAACAACCTAAAAAAATTCTATACTGAAGATGCCTCTAAAGAAAGTTCTTATAACAGAATAGTTAATAAGAAGCATTATAATAGAGTGAAAAGCTATGTAGATGATGCTGTGTCTAAAGGTGCTATCTTGGAAGCAGGTGGAAGCTTTAAGGAAGATCAAGATTATATAGCTCCTGCGCTCATGACCAATGTGCCTAAGGATTCATTATTAATGACAGAGGAAATATTTGGTCCTGTATTGCCAGTCTTTGGATATACAAGTATAGAGAAAGTTATAGATGAGATTAATTCTCGCGAGAAGCCATTAGCACTATATATCTATAGTAAAAAGAAAAAGAATATAGATCACATTATTGATAACACAAGAGCTGGTGGCACATGCATCAATCATAATGCTGCACATTTCTTTAATCCCAATCTTCCTTTTGGTGGTTCTAATAATAGTGGAATAGGAAAAGCACATGGCAAAGAAGGTTTTAAGTCATTTTCTAATTCGAGAGCTATTTTTAAGCAGCATGTTCCCAATGCTTTGGATCTATTAATCCCGCCTTACAATAATTTCAAACAAAAATTAATAGACCTCACAATCAAATGGCTCTAATATTGAAGTTGATTATCCTTACAGTGAGTAAATACGAGAGACTAAGATGAAAGCAATTTTATGTGAGAAATATGGCTTACCAGAGGACTTGGTCTACAGAGATGTAGTAACGAGAAAACCTGAACCCAATGAAATTGTGATCACCGTAAAAGCATGTGCAGTAAACTTCCCTGATACACTTATCATACAAGATAAGTATCAGATTAAACCTGAGTTACCTTTCTCACCTGGGAGTGATATATCTGGAATAATAAAAGAGACAGGTAAAGATGTGCACTCATTTGAAGTTGGTGACGAAGTTTTTGGTGTACTGCCGTATGGTGGTTTTAGAGAGGAAGTTGTGACATTGCCAGAGAAGTTTTTTGCTAAGCCTAAGGGTATGTCATTTCCTATAGCAGCGTCGTTCCTTTATGCTTACGGTACATCATTACATGCACTGAAAGATCGAGCTCAACTCAGAGAAGGTGAGACGATAGTCATCATGGGAGCTGCAGGTGGAGTAGGTCTGGCGGCCGTAGATATCGCCAATAAAATGGGCGCTAAGGTCATTGCTTGTGCTTCTACACAAGAAAAGTTAGATCTATGTAAAGTGTATGGCGCAACGAAATTTATTAACTACACAACTGAAGATCTCAAGACACAAATTAAGGAACTGACTAATGGTAGAGGGGCAGATGTGATATATGATCCTGTAGGGGCACACTATTCAGAGCAAGCCCTGAGGGCTATAAGTTGGAAGGGTAGACATCTTGTAGTAGGATTCGCAGCTGGTAAGATTCCTAAGATGCCTCTTAATCTCGCATTGCTAAAAGGTTGTCAGATCATAGGTGTATTCTGGGGAAGATTCATAAAAGAAGAACCAGAGAATAATCGCAAAAATAATCTACAAATTATGGAATGGTATAGCCAGGGATTGATTAAGCCACATATCCATAAACTATATCCTCTTAAAGAAGCTCCTCTTGCAATAAGATCTATGATGGATAGACAAGTGAAGGGTAAGATTATTATTACGGTGTAACTTTATAGTTCTATATAATTGATGCAACTAATGCTGCTTCCTTGATTGCTCTTTTAGCATCTAATTGTTTTGCCTCTTTTGCTCCTCCGATGATGTGTATATGCTCAGAATCTAAGGTCAACTTATCTAAGAATGGATTATAGACTTCTTGCCCGGCGCATATGACCACGTTATCTACTTGCAGTATTTTTACTGTATCCCCGATTTTTATTTTGAACCCTTCGTCTGACATACTGAGGTATTCACATTGTGAGAACATCTCGACATGTTTCTTTTTAAGAGATGCCCTATGTATCCAGCCTGTAGTTTTGCCTAAGTTCTTGCCATGCTTACCTATGGATCTCTTAAGTAAGTATAATTTTCTGGCAGGAGGTGTATCTATTGCTTGTGCTGTAGCACCGGCAGCTTTGTAATCCATATCAACACCCCATTCTTTCATGTATGATTCTGTGTCGATTGTATGATCTGGATCATGCGCTAAGTATTCTGCCATGTCAAATCCTATACCTCCAGCTCCTACGATCGCGACACTTTTTCCCACTGGTTTCTTATCTAAGAGGACATCTTTATAATTTAATACAGATGGGTGGTCCTGACCTTTGAAATTGAGCTGTCTTGGTAGCACACCAGTAGCGACTATAATTTCTTCATAAGCCATCTCATTGATAGTTGCAGGCGTTACTAAAGTATTCAAGAATACATTGACATTATATTTATTAAGCATAGCGTTGTAGTATCTTATAGTCTCTGCATAATCTTCTTTTCCGGGTATTATTTTAGCCATATTAAATTGTCCTCCGAGCTTCTCCGTCGCTTCATACAGATCTACATGATGACCTCTCTCAGATGCAATGCTTGCTGCCGCTAAGCCAGCTGGACCTCCGCCGATAACTGCAACGCGTTTAGGCATTTCAGTTTTGATATAGTTTAATTCAGTCTCATGGCAAGCTCTCGGATTGACAAGACAAGAACATCTCTGTAGTGTAAATGTATGGTCGAGACAAGCTTGATTGCAAGCGATGCAAGTGTTGATCTCATTAGATTTGCCTTCCATTGCCTTTACGACAAACTGTGAGTCTGCTAAGAACGGTCTGGCCATAGACACCATATCTGAGCAGCCATCTGATAAGATTTTTTCAGCTATTTCAGGAGTGTTGATTCTATTGGTTGCTACTAAGGGTATACTCACTTCTCCCATCATTCTTTTAGTCACCCAAGCAAATCCTCCTCTTGGTACTACGGACCCGATGGTAGGGACACGTGCTTCGTGCCAGCCTATTCCTGTATTGATAATTGTGGCTCCCGCTTTTTCTATTGCTTTAGCAAGCTGTACGACTTCTGACCATGTACTGCCACCCTCTACGAGGTCGAGCATAGAGAGTCTGTAGATTATAATGAACTTTTCTCCTATTGTTTTTCTTATTCCTTTGACGATTTCGATGGGAAATTTGATTCTATTCTCATAGGGTCCTCCCCATTCATCATTTCTGTGATTTGTTCTTTTCGCAATAAATTGATTGATTAAGTAACCTTCTGATCCCATTACCTCTACGCCGTCATAACCTGCAAGATGAGCCATTTTTGCACATTGGATATAGTCGGCTATAGTTCTCGATATATCGTCAGAGCTAAGTTCTCTGGGTGTGTACATATTGATAGGTGCCTTGATAGGAGAGGGTGCAACGAGATTTTTGTCATAAGCATACCTTCCAGTATGTAGAATCTGCATACATATCTTACCGTCCTCTTTATGTACGGCATCAGTAATTACCTTATGATGCTCTGCATCCTTTTCTGTCATCATAGTAGCACCACCAGTACCTACAACACCTTCTATGTTAGGAGCAATACCGCCAGTGACCATTAACCCGACCTGCCCCTTAGCTCTTTCTGCATAGAAAGCTGCTGCCATCACATTCCCACCTGGAATCTCCTCCAGCATTGTATGCATAGAACCCATAAGGACTCTATTCTTTAATGTTGTAAATCCTAAGTCTAAAGGTTGTAGTAATTTATCGTACATATCTTTTCTTGTTACTGCAATATATTGATAATGAAGACAACTATAGCAAAGAACTTTAAGCATCTCAATATTTATCAATTTATTCAGATATCAGTACTTTTATATATTCACCAATGTAATTGAAAATCCATATGTCAAATACCAATAACAATCAAGCTTTCTATACTGAAGTAAACAAATTAATGGATCTTAAGGATTATGTATCCAAAGAAATTGGCATTACTAATTGGACTGAGATAAAGCAGTCTGATATTAATGCTTTTGGACAATTAACGTATGATGAGCAATGGATACACGTGGATGTCGATAGAGCTCATAAGGAGTCACCATTCGGTACACCTGTAGCGCATGGATTTATGATATTGTCATATGCTTCCAGTTTTGTATACCAATGCCTTAAAGTGAAATCTGTGATTATGGGCGTTAACTATGGTTTAAATAAAGTACGGTTTATAACGCCTATTCCAGTCGGGAGTAAACTTAGAGCACGTATGGTTCTAAGCCAATTAGAAGAGATTCCAAATGGTGCAAAATACTTTCTCGACATAAGCTTCGAGTTAGAGGGTCAGGAGAAACCATGTTGCGTTGCAGAATTTATAGCTCAGGTTATAGGGAGTTAATATGGCTTTATGTATTATGCAAATGTTCTAATAACAGAGTGGCGAGAGGTCAAAGACCTTTGTTACGTGGATGTCTATATTACTAATCGTGAGGAAGGTCTTTGACCTCCCATAAGTTGTATTTTGACAAGTTTGTGTATAGATTGCTACGTGAGAGTAAGGTCTTTGACCTCTCCTCAGATGTGTATTTATATAAAACTATTAACCAAAAAAAATAGCACGAGATATATCCATAGTACATCGAGAAAATGCCAATACATAGTAAGGAGCTTAAGCTTTCTTTTTTTGTCAGGATCTGAAAAATAGACAAGAACACTTACTGGCTCTTTCATCTTCTTAACAGAGGTAAATAAAAACAATCCTAAGAACGGTATACCCACTATAACGTGTGCAAAATGCACAAATGATATCAGATATAAGTATGACGCCATATTGCCATGATTGACAAATATCCCCGAGTTGTATAGACTTTGCCAAGCAATAATCTGACTAATTAGAAAACCTATTGTAAGTACTAATGTGATTCCAAGAGATATCTGATAGCGTTGTGTATCATCTGCCTTATAGCACCTCATGGCATATCCAAGCACTACACTTGACAGTATAAGAATCCCTGTATTTAGTATAAATAATAATGGGACCTGAAGGGGCTCAAGGCCAAACTGTACGCGACTGTAGATATAGGATGCACTGAATCCTATGAATAGAGTACTCACACCGATAAGCAAGAGACTCATTGCTATGTAATGCGGGTGTACGAGATAGTTTCTATTGTCTACCATAATGGTTATTGAAACAAGAAAAGCTTAAACATTGTTTAAGCTTTTCTATATTTCATTTTTGTATTTTATATCTGATTAAGAAGCGACGACCTCTTTGACGATATCTGCTGCTTCTTGTAATAGAACTGCAGACCTTACAGCTAATCCACTGTTATCGATAAGTTCCTTAGCGATATCTGCATTGGTGCCTTGAAGCCTTACAATAATCGGTACATCAATATTACCCATGTTTTTATACGCGTCTACGACACCTTGAGCAACTCTGTCACATCTTACGATACCACCGAATATATTAATCAATATTGCTTTTACATTTTTATCACTTAAGATAATCTTAAATGCTTGCTCAACTCTCGCAGCATCAGCAGTACCACCTACATCGAGAAAGTTAGCTGGTGATCCGCCTGACAACTTGATGATATCCATAGTTGCCATAGCCAGTCCTGCGCCGTTAACCATACAGCCTACATTACCATCGAGTTTGACGTAATTAAGACCAAATTCTCCCGCTTCTACTTCAGCTGGATCTTCTTCAGTTACATCTCTCAATGCAGCTAAGTCCTTGTGTCTGTATAGTGCATTATCATCAATACTCATCTTAGTATCTACAGCGATGATTCTATCATCACCAGTTTTTACAGTAGGGTTGATCTCTATTAATGAGGCATCAGAACCTACGTAAGATTGATATAATTTACTGATAAACTTTGTCATGTTCTTAAATGCTAATCCTGATAAGCCTAAGTTAAAAGCAATCTTTCTTGCTTGAAAACCTTGCATACCTAACTCAGCATCGATCCATTCCTTGTGTACAAGATGTGGCGTCTCTTCTGCTACTTTCTCTATATCCATACCACCCTCAGTAGAATAGATGATAACATTACATTGCTTATCTCTATCCATCAGGATAGAAACATACAATTCTTTACATGCGTCAAAATCAGGAGCATAAGCATCTTCTGCTACTAATATCTTAGACACTAACTTTCCTTCACCATCCATTCCTCCTGGAGTCTGTGGTGTCTTAAGCATCATACCTAAAATACTTTCAGATACTTCTTTGAGCTCATCTAAGTTCTTTACAAGTTTGACACCACCACCTTTTCCACGACCACCTGCGTGTATTTGGGCCTTGACGATAGCTACTTTATTGCCAGTTTCTTCAGCGATTTTGTTGTAAGCTTCGATGGCTTGATCTAATGTTTCTGCCATTATACCTTTCTGTATAGGTACGCCAAATCCTGCTATTACTTCTTTCGCTTGATATTCGTGTAGATTCATATGTTATAAGTGATTATTTTATCTATTTGATTAATAATTTATCAGTGATTTTACCAGTTTCGGTTTCTACTTGTAAGATGTATATTCCAGCCGTAAGTAAAGATGTCTCTATGACAATCTTATTAGTTCCAGCCTGTAAGGTTTCATTTTGACTTAATGATTTTCTGCCATTGATATCTATGATCGTAACAGTAGCATCCATCAATAATTCTGAAGTTAAAAATAGATTGGTATTATATCCCGTTGCAATGGGATTAGGTGAAATTGAATAGTCAGTTAAACTTCCTATTTCATTAAGACTTGTGGTACCTGTCCCCGTAGAAAAGATTCTCACTTCTTCAGCATCGTTCGGAGCTCCAAATTTATTAAACGGATTAACAAACCAAAAGTATGTGCCATTAGGAATTAAATCTTGAACAAATAGTTCGGATTCTGTTACTTCAATATTAGCTGTGAGATCTCCTTCAATTGTGACTATATACCCTTCAGCATTAGGCACATCTTCCCAGTCAAATAATACTCCATCATATTGTTCTACAAATGGATCAACAGGAGATATTAGCTCCGCTAAATCTTCTAAGAGCGTATATGTATTGACAGAATTATTAGTTCTTAGGAAATCTCTTCTGTTAGAGTCATAATCAGTAAACATGGCAATAGTTTGCCCTTCAGTAAATAAGTCTTTATCACAATCAGCAGAATATGACATCGCATTATCCATCATAGGAATTACCTTGTCTCCATTAAGATCCCAAACATCATATATCATCGTGCAGCATCCACATGATGCTGAGGATCCAAAGCCATAGTCTGGTGGAGTATCACAAATCCCATCAGAAGCAAGATCACAATTAGATCCATCCATTAATTCTATAAGAGTTCTTCCGGATTGCCCAGAAGTTACATGAGTGATCATGATAGTGTCACCATAATCCGCTGGATTATAAGAATTAGATTCGCCAGATGTTTCATCCCATCCTCTATGAGTATGCGCCAATGTAAAGAAATGACCTAATTCGTGCTGTAAGGTTCTGTTGCCATTATTCAAAGCAGATTTTGTCATAGTTACCGCGTCTCGTACTCGACTGTAATATCCGGCAGCTCCTCCAGCATCAGATTGTATAAATACATTTATAGAATTAGGATCCTTGTGGATAGACTGGTTTCCTTCGTTTTCATTTATCGATGAGTCGTCTATGTAGTTGATTTCTTTCAAATAGAATCTCATTTCACTTTCATGAAAACCTACATTTAATTCGTGAAGTGCCTTGTAGATATTTATGTCTTTCATTCTAGAAGTTCCATTTGTATTTGCAACACTATGAAAAGTAACTGGAATAAATCTATCGACACGACTTTTGTTTCTGATAGCTTCGAAAGATTTCTTATTCTCTCTTAGATCTTTCATAAAAGAGTCACTTTGATCTGTTCCACACCAAGTAGTCTGTGCATTGTATACACTCATGGATGATAGATAAACAAAAATTAATAAGATCTTAGGGTACTTCATTCTTTGAAACTTATTTTATTTTATAAATATTTTATCTGTCATTCTACCGTTAGCAGTCTGCACTTCTACTACATAGAGTCCACATGTAATAGTCGATGTTTTCAGCTTAATGTGATTTTCGCCTCTTTGGATACCTTCGTTTTGAGTAAGCACTACTCTTCCATTGATGTCGATGAGTGATACTACTGAAGACATTACTTCATCTGCAGTAATAAAGACATTGATATCTAATCCATTTGATACTGGATTAGGGTGTATCCCTACATTGCTGATACCTTCTACCTCATTAGTGCTTGTTGTCCCGCTGCCAGTTTCGAAGAGGATAACATCCTCAAGTTGACATGATGTCCCAAATTTGCCAAGTGAAGCAACTTGCCAGAAGTACACAGCATCAGGTTCTAAGTCTTCTATGAATAACTCTGAACTTGTGGTTATGTACTCTAATTCTACATCTCCATCTATCTGTACTAAGTATGAATCCGCATTAGGCACATCCTCCCAGTCAAAAAATACACCGTTATAATTTTCCACTTTTGATCCGAATGTTGGTGTTAGTAAAGTTGCAGTTTCAGTCACTGGTTCGTAAGTGCTCACAGAACCACCTCTGAGATAGTTTCTTCTATTGGAGTCAAAATCGGTGAGCATAGCTGTAGTCTGCTCCTCTGTAAATTTGAATGGGTTACAGTTATTAGAGTAAGACATGACATTATCCATCATTGGAAAAATCTCATCGCCATTAAAATCTCTTACATTAGGGAATATCATTGTACAGCAACTGCAGCTGAATCCGAACCCATAATCTGGTGGCGTATCACATATCTCATCAGCAGCAATAGTACAATTAGAACCATCTGATAATTCTATAAGCGTAGAGCCTGATTGAGAAGACGATATAGTTGTCATAGTGATCGTATCTCCGTGTATTGCTGGATCGTATCCTCCTTGAGTAACATTAGGTCCACTTGCTATCTGATCCCATCCTCTATGTGTATGAGCTAAAGTGAAAAAATGCCCCAACTCATGCTCAAGAGTATATCTGTCATCCCCTAAAGCGTTTTTGAGAATAACGACAACATCCAGTCCTCCTGTGTAATAGCCAGCAACTCCAGTTCCCGCAAAATCTACAATAAATACATTAAGAGAATTGGAGCTCTTGGCATTGTTAATGGCTATTCTCCCTTGAGCGCCTCCTGGAGAATCATAGATGTTAGTATTATCGATATAATTAATATTCTGTAAGTAGAATCTCATTTCTGTCTCTTCATATCGCTCGTTCATAGTGCATAATGCCTCGTATATGCTCAAGTCATTAATTCTACCTTCACCCTGTGTACTAGCTACGCTGTGGAATGTAATTGGAATAAATCTATCAACTCTACTTTTATTTCTTGTGTTTTCAAATAATTTTTTATTGACTCTCAGGTTCTTCATGAAAGTATCACTTTGATCTGTACCGCAGTGGTAGTTTTGAGATGTTCCTATACTTATTGTGAATACGCAGAATATCAAGCTAAAAATTTGAGTATACTTCATTATTTTTTATGATTTCTTCAAAAGTAGTTTTTATGAAGTAGAATTCAATAAGTATTCCGCATTTACTGAGACATTTTATCACATTTAAGGTTTAATTATGTCAGGCATGTTGCTCAATAATTATATACATTTGCACCACAATATTAATACAAATAAAATAATTTCGTAATATGAGTAAAGTAACTGTTGTAGGAGCTGGTAATGTAGGGGCAACTGTAGCCAATGTATTAGCTCACAAGGATATCGTGAAGGATATCGTTTTGTTGGATATAAAAGGAGATTTTGCTAAAGGTAAAGCCTTAGATTCATGGCAGCAAGCGCCTATCGATGATTACAGTTCGAGGATGACTGGTACATCTGATTATGCTGATACGGCAGGATCTGATGTTGTTGTTATAACAGCTGGAATCCCACGTAAGCCAGGTATGAGCAGAGATGACCTTATCTCTACTAATGCTAAGATCGTAGTATCTGTGACTAAGTCAATACTTAAGTATTCTAAGAATCCTATTATCATTATAGTATCTAATCCTCTGGACGTAATGTCCTATGCAGCGCTTAAAGCTTCTAAGTTAGCACCTAATAGAGTATTCGGTATGGCAGGTATACTTGATACTGCAAGATATAGAGCATTCCTTGCTACTGCGTTAGATGTATCTCCAAGAGATATATCTGCAGTATTGATGGGAGGTCATGGCGATACAATGGTACCACTGCCAAGATATACTACTGTAGCTGGTATCCCTGTAACAGAGATGATATCTAAAGGTAAATTAAATAAAATAGTAGAGAGAACTAAGAAAGGTGGAGGAGAGTTAGTGAAGCTTATGGGGACGTCTGCATGGTATGCACCAGGTGCAGCAGCAGCTCAGATGGTAGAATCTATCGTTAAGGATGATGGTAGAATATTCCCTTGTAGTGCATGGTTGACAGGTGAGTATGGTGTTAAGGACATGTACTTAGGAGTACCGGTCCAGTTAGGAAAAGAAGGTATCAAGAGAATTATCAAGTTGAAATTAACGTCAGAAGAAAAGAAAGATCTTATGGCTTCAGTCAAAGCTGTAAAATCTGTAATCACAGATTTCAAAAAAATGAAATTAGTTAAGTAATAATAATGATGAGCAAGATTGGTTAATCTAAAGAACATATTAACAGAGCAAGGAGACTCCTTGTATGATATGTCTTACGAACAGCCAGTCTTGCTTGTTTTCCTACGCCATTTCGGCTGTGTATTTTGTCGCCAAGCTCTCCAAGATCTCTCGGAGTATCACTCTGCGATCAAAGCAATTCCTATTCATTTAGTATTCGTACATATGGCTAAGCCAGGAGTTGCTGAAGAATTCTTTGAAGATTATAACCTTAAAGGTGTCGATCATATTTCAGATATCCAGTGTAACATATACGGACAATTTGGTCTTACTAAGGGCAGCTTTAGCCAGCTCTTTGGTCTACAGACATGGATTAAAGGTTTTGAGGCTAAGAAAGAAGGCATAGATATTTCTACCAAAAGAATAGGGGACAGCTTGCAAATGCCAGGCATATTTATAATCAAAAACGGTAATATCAAAGATCGTTATATCCATAAAGTGGCATCAGATAGACCTGATTATCAAGCGTTAATAAACTGTTGTAATCTTTAATTACGACAATACCTCGATTATCAAGCACGTTATTTAGTCATATTTTTTTAATACATCAGTTAGTTATGAAAGTATATTGGATATTAATTTTTATGCTCCCATTGGTATTAATGGGGCAAGACATGAATAGCGATCTCAAAGCGGATTTAATATTCTATGGTGACGTGATGACTAATGCAGATGTTCCAGCCAATCGCGAGAGAGCAGCAAAAAGCTTTTACCAAATTATAGAAAAATTCATTTCAGAATCTACCGCTTCTAATATAGATCTCTCATTTGTTAGACAATTATCTAAGGTAGTATCAGAAGATTCTCTTATTACTATTTATACTTGGGGAGTAGAGTTAGAAGATAGTAAGTACGATTATCAAGGCTATGTATTTTACAACGGAAAGTCTTATCATAAATTGGTCAATAGATCTGCTTTCGATTCTAATATTAGGTATGCGACACATACATCTCAGGATTGGTACGGTGCTCGCTATTATAATATTGTAAAATTTTCTGATGGAGAATATCTTTTATTTGGTCGTAATGACAACGGGGCGTTTAATAACGCTAAGGTTGTAGACGTACTATCATATGAAGGAGATAATTTAGTATTGGGTAAAGAAATATTCCAAGATCCAGAAGATACGCTGACTTACAATAATAAGATCTATATCACCTACTCAGAAGATGCTTCAGTCAACCTTAATTACAATGCTGGTATGGAGATGATCGTACAGGATCACCTTATACAAAGGATAGGTAGAATGCCAGGGCAAGGTCCTACCTACCTACCAGATGGTACATATTCTGGTTACCGTTACAGAGATGGGAAGTGGATGTTCAAGGAGAAATTATTTGATCACAGCTATGGTGAGAATAATGCTCCAAGACCTAAGCCTATCTTGAATACTAAGCGAAAAACCAAGCCCAAGTCAAGCTCTAAATCAAGGCGATAAAGTTACTTTCAGAAATTCTGACTCTGACCCTTCATGTCGGAATCTGTGATCTGAACGGTATCCGCATACCCACATGATGTCCTTACCAGATAAAAGTAATGGAATTTGATGTTTGGTTAATCGATCTATTTTAGAATCCGCAAAGAACTTCTTTATAGTTTTATGGTTACCATTCATCCCGTTAGGGCAAAAGCTATCACCATCTTTCCATGTTCTTAAAGTCAATGTTTTGTCTATTAAACTTATAGGGAAATAGCAGATATGATCTGACTCGTCTTCGATTTTTGTTACAAGCTCAAAGCGCATTGTATGACCAATGAATCTTAGACTCAGTGGTAATTTACTTAAGTTTATATATATAGCTTCAGTCTTTGTATCTATCTTATCTGATATAATAATCTTCTGTCTATCGACAAGCAGAGTATGCGTACCTGAATAGAAAATGCTACCTGTATGATCTAAAGCTGACACCATATCGGTAGCTTGAGATCTATTAAATCCGAAATATTTAATAGAGTGATACAATAATTGAGCATCACAATCTATTGAGGACTTAGATATGAGGATAGGAAAATTAGATTTATCAATTTTAATTTTTTCACTGATCAATTTATCTAATAACTCTTGATCCGCTCGGCTTCGTATATGATGATTAATGAGTTTTTCATTTATATCCTTAAAGCGTGACTGAAGTTGGGGGATAATTTTATTTCTTAGAAAGTTTCTATCGTAGTCGTCCGTCTTATTGCTACTGTCTTCTACATACGGGACTTCGTTAAGTTGTGCATATTTTTCAATCTCACTTTTTTTAAAAATCAAAAGTGGACGTACTATATTTCCATTAATTTCTGGGATACCTTTATTGGCTTTGCCATTGACAAAATTTAAGACTAAAGTTTCTATATGATCATCCTTGTGGTGTGCTGTAATTATATAATCACAATCTAAAGATTGAAAAAACTTGTATCTGAAAGAGTGTGCTTTCTGGTGAAAATTACCTTTGTCCTCATTGTCATCCTTAAAGTCTGATATATGGAATTCTATGTTGTTATCGCTACAATATTTTTTAATAAATAAAGCATCTTCTGCAGATTTTCCAGACCTCGTATTATGATCGATATGAGCTACAGCTATTTGGTAATCAGTCTGTTGCATTAGGTGTAATAAGACCATAGAATCTATTCCGCCACTAACGGCGACAAGAATCCTTTTTTTTATATCAAAAAAATTCTTAGACTTGATGTGTTTTAAAAAGCTAATTAATACAACGTCCACCATTTACTCATCGATTATGAACAGAATTGTTTACATATTATTCGGTACAATACTACTCATTTTTTTGGCTTGTAAGCCTGATAGTGCTGTAGATAAATCTAAGGCAATATCCGATCCTGCATTGAATAATAAGAATGAGGAAACATTAGGAGTAGATATAGGAGCTCAAGTTAATATACCCGGTCTACGTGCTCAAGCATTATCTATCCTCAATCATAGACTCAAGAAACACCCTGAAACCTATCAGATTATAGATCATGATCTGTGGGAATATAAGTTTGTCTTTGATGGAGAAATGTCACCTCCGGGTAAATATAAAGGTGTATGGATAGACTTCAAAGAAGATCATACCTATGACTATGGCAACAGAGATAAAGTCGAAGGTGCTGGTAGATATAACTACCATCTCGATAGAGGTGAACTCGTTCTTGTAGATAATGATAAGACTAAAAAGCCTCAAGAATTCACGGCTAAAATTGCTAATGATGTTATGATCCTTCAAGGCACAGCTACTTACAATGACCGTCACATTCAGATGAAGTTAGAGAACGTCTATGATACTATAAAGAATCCAAGAAAGTAGTAATTGTTTTAGGTGGGCACGATAGATCTATCCCCTAATATTACTTCTCTTGATATCAGCATCTGTTGAAGTGTATGCGATAGCCTTATATCTGTGATATGATTCTACTTGAAGATTTTCTCTTTATTAAGCCAGTTATGATATTTTCTTGCATTCGCTAAATGCTGAGATAAGGTCTTGGCAAACTGGTGTTTGCCATTATACCCAGGGCTTGCGCAGAAGTATATATAGTTATGGTCTTCTGCATTAAGGACTGCGTCTATAGTTGAGATATCTGGCATATATATAGGTCCTGGCGGTAGGCCTTCATAGATATAAGTATTGTATGGGGAGTCGTATTCTAAGTGCTTATTAAGCACTCTTCTGATAGTGAAATCTCCTACACCAAATACAACTGTCGGATCCGCTTGTAAGAGAATGCCTTTCTTTATTCTATTTAAATATATGCCAGCGATGGTAGGCTTTTCTGAATTTAAGTTCGTTTCCTTTTGTACGATAGAGGCCATCGTGTAGACCTCCTCTTTAGTCAATCCAATTGCTTCGGCTTTTTTTAGACGATCATCAGTCCAGAATTTCCTCCTTTCTTGTAAAAATCTTTCTACGATGTCTCTTGCTCCTAAGTCCCAGTATAACTCATAGGTATTAGGAATGAAGAGCGTCATCATCGTCTCTTTCGTTAAGCCAGTTAATTCTATCGCTTCATCGCTTGTGAGATAATTTAATAAGCTGACAGAATCTACTTCTACTTCCTTAGATATCACACCAGCTACATCTTTGATATGTCTTAGATTATTGAAAGTAAGTTTAACAGAAGATTCTCTACCTGATCGTAATAGGCCGATAAGATCTTTATTAGTCCAATTGTTTTTAATGGTGTACTTTCCTGGCTTTACTTTTTTGAATTTCATCCTATCAGCGACCCACTTAAATGATGTGGTATCGATAATAGCGTTTCTCCCTACTAATGAGTCCATGAGAGTATGCATAGTCCCATCTGAAGGTATGTGGATATCTATCTCAGATTCATCTAATTGGACATTAGAAGCAAAGATGTAATTATAATATTTGTAGGTAACAAATGATCCTACACATGTTATAATAAGTAAGCAATATAGTAGTACTTTCTTCACTTAGTACTGCTCCTTGTCATTGGGAAAATCTGATGATTTGACATCTTTTATATATGACTCTACTGCTCCAGTCATAGCACCATGCATATCTAAATAACGACGTAAGAATCTTGGATTAAAGTCTTTAGTTATTCCGAATAGATCGTGACTCACTAGGACTTGGCCATCGGTTCCGTTTCCAGCACCGATACCTATGGTAGGTATGCTTATTGATTCAGTAACTTGAGCAGCGAGCTTAGCAGGTATTTTTTCGAGCACGATACCGAAGCATCCTAAATCTTCAAGAAGCTTGGCATCTTCCATCAGTTGGTTTGCTTCTTCCTCTTCCTTAGCTCTGACAGTATACGTACCAAACTTGTATATAGACTGCGGTGTCAGACCAAGGTGCCCCATAACTGGTACACCTGCTGCAACAATCCGCTTTATAGAGTCAGCTATATCAGCGCCTCCTTCAAGCTTAACTGAATGTGCCCCAGATTCTTTCATTATCCTTATCGCGGATGACAAAGCGATATCAGAATTACTCTGATAGTGTCCAAAGGGTAGATCTACGACTACGAGAGACTTCTTAACAGCTCTTATTACTGAAGAAGCATGGTAGATCATCTGGTCCAATGTTATAGGCAGCGTCGTCTCATGGCCTGCCATGACATTACTGGCAGAATCACCTACCAGAATTACATCGATACCTGCTCCATCTATGATCCCAGCCATACTGTAGTCATATGCTGTAAGCATTGTTATCTTTTCTCCTTTTTGCTTCATCTTTTGTAGAACGTGGGTGGTCATTCTCTTAGCATCTTTGCTTACTGCTGACATATCATATTGTGTTAATGCACCGAATATATAAAATCGCTTCAATAAATGATGTAGATTGTCAGAATCACTTACATTTGCGGCATGAGATATATCGTACCAGCACTGTTTTTATTAACTCTTTTCTCTTGTGATAACTCCGTTGACATATTAGAAGAGCCTAAGGATATACCTATTGTATATGGTATTCTTTCTGCTGTGGACACAGCTCATTATATTCGTGTAGAGAGGGCTTTTGCCAGCGATAATGTATCAGCACTTGATCTTGCCCGTGATCCTGCGGCGCTTTATTATGATAATGCGACGGTAACTTTAATCAATGGTAATGATAGGTTTGATCTTGAAAGAATAGATGCAACTATAGATGGATATCCAAGACAGGAAGGTGTATTTGCGCAAAGCCCTAATATCCTATACAAAATAAATAATTCTGATATTAATCTTAAGGAAGGGGAGACTTACAGCTTAGAGATAGATCGCAATATAGAATCATTACCTATCGTAAGAGCCTCTACTAATATCGTAGGCGAATCTTCGATCAGATCACCTCAGACGATTCTTAATTTTGACAGTAATACTTTCACAAGTTTCTCATGGAGAGAAGGAGAATTTTCATCCGTATTTGATTTATATATGGATTTCAATTACAGAGAAAGAATCAAAGGGAGCGGAGACCCTTATGCTCCGAAAGTTGTAAGATGGAAAATCGCTTCAGATGTAGAAGTAACAAGATTAGACATTCAAGGTCTACAATTCTATTCTTTTCTGGCAGGATCGATACTTGCCGATGAGGATACAGAGAGAGTCTTTGAGAATGTGGATCTGATACTTGATAGTGGAAGTGCAGAGATTAAAGACTTTATAAGAGTCAGTGAGGCCAACTTAGGAATTACTTCATCTCAAGATATACCCACCTTTACAAACTTATCAGAGGGTAGAGGCATATTCGGTTCTCTCTACAGAGAGGTTAAGGAGAATATTCAGCTGAATAATAGAACTTTGGATTCTCTAAAAATGGGCTCTATAACTAGAGATCTTAACTTCAACTAGTACTATAAATTTCTGACTTTTTGTCACATTAGGTAGCAGCGACTATCTATTTGTCAGTACATATAAGCCATTATTACTACATAATGGCAGATATCTGGTATGGCATATCTATTGATTAATACCAACCGTACATTAATTTTAAAAAACAAATAGAACTTTAATAATATGGGTAAAATAATAGGTATCGACCTCGGAACGACAAACTCTGTCGTATCGGTAATGGAAGGTAATGAGCCAGTTGTTATTCCTAATGAGGAAGGAAGAAGAACAACACCATCAGTTGTAGCATTTCTTGATAATGGCGAAAGAAAAGTAGGAGATCCTGCTAAGCGTCAAGCGATAACCAATCCTACAAAGACAATCTCTTCTATCAAGAGATTTATGGGGATGAGATATGACGAAGTCAAAAATGAGACAGACAGATCAACTTACAAAGTTGTGAAAGGTGATAACAATACAGTACGTGTTGCCATCGATGATAGAAATTATACACCTCAAGAGATATCTGCAATGATTCTTCAGAAGATGAAGAAGACTGCTGAAGACTTTCTTGGGCAAGAAGTCACAGAAGCTGTGGTAACAGTACCTGCATACTTCAATGACTCACAAAGACAAGCTACAAAAGAAGCTGGTGAGATTGCAGGTCTTAAAGTATCAAGAATCATCAATGAGCCTACAGCTGCAGCTTTAGCATTCGGACTTGATAAGAAGAATTCTGATATGACTATCGCTGTGTATGATTTAGGTGGTGGTACATTTGATATATCAGTACTTGAATTAGGTGACGGCGTATTCGAAGTAAAATCTACTAATGGTGATACACACTTAGGTGGTGATGATTTTGATCAGGTCATTATAGATTGGATGGCTGATGAGTTTAAGAAGCAAGAAAATATAGATCTTAGAAAAGATCCTATGGCACTCCAGAGATTAAAGGATGCCGCTGAGAAATCTAAGATAGAATTATCAGCATCTATAGAAGCAGATATCAACTTGCCTTATGTAACAGCTGTAGACGGCGTACCTAAGCACCTCGTTATGAAGTTATCAAGAGCTAAGTTTGAGCAATTATCTGATGATCTTGTACAGAGAAGTCTTAAGCCATGTGCAGAAGCACTTAAAGATGCAGGATTATCTAAGTCAGATATAGATGAGATCATCCTTGTAGGTGGATCTACAAGAATACCTAAAATACAAGAAGCAGTAGAAGCATTCTTCGGCAAGAAACCCAATAAAGGTGTTAATCCTGATGAGGTTGTAGCTGTAGGTGCAGCTATCCAAGGAGGTGTATTAAGTGGAGATGTACAAGATGTATTATTACTTGATGTTACACCATTATCTATGGGTATAGAAACGATGGGTGGAGTCTATGATGTTGTCATAGAATCTAACTCAACGATACCGACTAAGAAGTCAAAAGTATATTCTACAGCAGCTGATAATCAGCCATCAGTAGAGATACATATTCTCCAAGGAGAGAGACCTATGGCATCAGCTAATAGGACTGTAGGAAAGTTTATCTTGGACGGTATACCACCAGCACCTAGAGGCGTACCTCAGGTAGAAGTTAGTTTCGATATGGACGCTAATGGTATACTTAATGTAACCGCTAAGGATAAGGGCACAGGCAAGGAGCAGAAAATTAGAATCGAAGCATCTACGGGCTTATCAAAAGAGGAGATCGCTAAGATGAAAGCTGAAGCTGAAGCGAATGCAGATAGTGACAAAGCAGCAAGAGAAAATGCTGATAAGTTAAATTCTGCAGATACACTTATCTTCCAGACAGAGAAGCAGATGAAGGAATATGGAGATAAGATTCCAGAAGATAAGAAAGGTCCTATCGAAGCTGCATTAGTCGATCTTAAGGAAGCACATAAGATGCAAGATATCGCTAAGATAGATGCTGCTATGGAAGTAATGAATACAGCATGGACAGCAGCAAGTCAAGACATCTACGCAGCAAGTCAAGAAGCTGAAGGTGGTGCTGGCGCAGGTCCTACATCGGAAGGAGCTCCTACAGATGCTAAGGACAGCGAAGAGGTCACAGATGTAGAATTCGAAGAAGTAGAAGAAGACAAATAAGAATAATATACGAATAACTTATAGGAGACTGCTTCAAGCAGTCTCCTTTTTTGTGTCCATTACAATATTCTTTGTAGCATATATTATTAGAATATTTAAAATTTACTTTTATTACCATTTGCATATTATAATATCCTATAATCTTATAAATCCTGTTAAAGACAATTTAGAGGCAGAACAGGATTAAGTGATTTCAAGATGACCAAGAGAGGCAGAACAGGTTTAAAAGATGAATAAGATGAACAAGATTTAAGATTATGGAAATCTATATTCTTATGAAAGAATCTTGTCTATCCTATAATCTTATAAATCCTGGTTAAGACAAATTAAAGGCAGAACAGGATTAAGAGATTACAAGATGACCAAGATTTAAGATTATGGAAATCTATATTCTTATGAATACAAGAATCCTGTCTATCCTATAATCTAACATCTCCTATTCAAGACAAATTATTATTTCCATATGTACGAGTTACCACTATCCCATATTAGGAATATCATCAGTAGAAAATTCATACAAGTTATCTGCCTCTTTTTCTTTATACTCTTGTACTTGCTTTAATGCATCAGGTACGACGTCACTACATATCGTAATCAGAGAACCAGGTTTTGCATTTTCTATAGCATATGAGATAGCTTCTTTTTCAGAAGTACTGACCTTTACTTTCTTATTAGGATCATGACTCCTAATTCCTTGAGTTAAGAGTTCTATCAATCTATCTGCAGTTTGGCCTCTTAGATTCTTGTCTTGTCTAATTACTATCTCATCAAACATTTCTGAAGCTTGGTGTCCCATTGCTATATTATCTTCATCTCGCCTGTCTCCGATTCCAGCTATGATACCTACCTTGGGTTTTCCTTCGAGATTTTCTATAAACATCGCTAATGCTGCCATACCTGCAGCATTGTGAGCATAATCTAATAAGACAGAGAAGTTTTTAAACGGAAATAGATTTAATCGTCCAGGAGTCTGTGATGCTGATGGGATGAATGATTCTAAGGCTAACTTAATCTCTCTAAGATCGAAACCTCTAACATATCCTGTCAGTACCGCAGGTAGCACATTCTGAATCATGAATCTGGCTTTACCACCAAAAGTTAAAGGTACTGTCACCGCCTTGACGACTCTCATTTTCCAAGTGCCTTTGCATATTGTTATGTAACCATTCTCATATATCGCTGATAGACCGTTGCGAGCAGAGTGTGCTTTAATTCTTTCGTTGTCTTCATCCATAGAGAAGAGTGCAATATTACATTTAAGGTCTTTTCTCATATTAAAGACAAGATCGTCATCAGCATTGAGAATGGCATATCCGTCGGGAAGTACTGTCTCAGGCACTACACCTTTGAGACGAGCCATTTGCTCTACAGTATTAATGCCTCTCATGCCTAAGTGATCAGGCGCAATATTAGTAACTACTGCGACATCACAATTATGAAATCCTAATCCAGCTCTCAATAACCCTCCTCGTGCTGTCTCAAGTACTGCAAAGTCTATTGTAGGATCTTTTAATACAAATTCTGCACTTACAGGTCCTGTACAATCTCCTTTGTCCAACATGTGGTTTTGTATATAGATGCCATCAGAAGTTGTGAAGCCTACTTTGTAGCCCATCATTTTGACCATATGTGCTATGAGTCTTGTTGTTGTCGTTTTTCCGTTAGTTCCAGTCACTGCAACAATCGGAATTCTTGAGTCACTACCAGGAGGGTATATCATATCAACTACGTGTGCTGCTACATTTCTTGGCAGACCTTCAGTAGGGGCGAGATGCATTCTGAATCCAGGGCCAGCATTTACTTCAAGTATGGCACCTCCGGTTTCAGATAGAGGAACAGAGATGTCAGAAGTCATCACATCGATGCCACATATGTCTAATCCTACAACTCTGGCGATTCTTTCTGCCATGAATATATTCTGCGGATGTACGATATCTGTAACGTCAGTCGCTGTGCCTCCTGTGCTAAGATTTGCGGTATCTTTGAGATTTAGTATTTTGTCTTTTTCTAATATTGATTCTAATGTGAGGTCATTAGCACTTAGAATAGTTTCGGTCATCTCATTGACACTTATCATAGTTAGTACATTCTCATGTCCATAACCTCGCCTTGGGTCTTCATTTATCTTATCTATGAGTTCTTGTATTGTAGATTTTCCGTCACCTATTACGTGAGCAGGAGTACGCTTTGCAGCCGCAACTAATTTATAATTTATGACAAGTAATCTATAATCATCTCCTGTGATGTATTTTTCTATGATGACGCTTCTCGATATTTCTTTGGCGGCATGAAATCCGACTAAGGCATCATCCCAATTTTTAATATTGATAGTAATACCTCTGCCGTGATTTCCATTGATAGGCTTAATGACAAGAGGGTAGCCGATGTAGTCGATGGCATCTTTAAGTCCTCTTTCAGATCTTACAATATCACCCTTGGGTACAGCAATGTTAGCTTGCTCTAATAAGTGTTTGGTATCTTCTTTGTCACAAGCGATTTCTACTCCGATACTACTTGTAGTACTGGCTACGGTCGCTTGCACGCGTTTCTGGTTCATACCATAACCTAATTGGCATAGCGAGTACTTATTAAGACGCATCCAAGGTATACCTCTACTAACTGCTTCTTCTATAATCGATCCTGTACTAGGTCCTAAGCGCTCTTTTTCTCTAATCTCTCGCATCTCTTGGATGTCTTCTTCGAGATTGTAAGGAGTACCTTCGGTCAATGCTTCTGCTATTCTAACAGATGCTTTGGCGGCATACTTCCCAGCCTTTTCCTGTTTGTAAGCAAATACCACACTGTATACACCATCTTCTCCAAATCCTCTCGTCCTCCCGAATCCTACTTCCATACCTGCAAGACTCTGTATCTCAAGTGCTATATGCTCTATAACGTGCCCCATCCAAGTCCCTTCTACCACTCGTTCAAAAAAGCCACCTGGCGTACCTACAGAACACCTATGCTCATACATGCCAGGAAACATCTCCTTCAGCCTCTCATAGAAGCCATCTATTTTATTAGTAGGCATCTGTTCATATTCCTCTAAGTCTAAAGTCATTACGATGAGTTTATGCCTTCTTATAGACCAATAATTAGGTCCTCTCATAGCTCTAATTTCTCTTATCTTCATTTTAATTTTTTACTTATTGGAATAATATTATGAACACAATCTTTGTGTAAATACTAAATATAAAAATTAGGATGTAGAATCTTTATATTATCCCTTTATTTGCATGAATTATTTTTCGATATATAGATTATGAGTAGAATAAAAGGAATACTAATGCCCATAGGTGGCAATGAAGATAAAGGCGCAGAAACATCTGAAAGTCATACGCTTGATTTTGTAAAAAAAGGTATACTCAGCAGAGTTGTTAATGAAAGCGGCGGTACTGATGCACACATCATAGTGGTACCTACAGCATCCTCTATACCTAAGGAAGTAGGTGAAAACTATAAAAGTGCTTTCGCAAAATTAGGTTGTACGAATATGGAAATATTAGACATCAGGGAAACTTCTCAAGCAGAAAGTGAAGAAAATCTAAAAAAGATAAGCGAGTGTAATTGTGTAATGTTCTCAGGTGGAGATCAGTCTAAGATTTCAGATATCATAGGAGGTACATCAATGCATAAGATCCTAAGTGAGAGATATATTAATGATGATTTTGTTATTGCTGGGACAAGTGCAGGTGCTATGGCGATGTCTACAGAGATGATCTCCGGTGGAAGTAGTACAGAGTCACTGCTCAAGGATTCAGTACGCATGAGAGAGGGTTTGGGACTTATCCCAGGATTAATAATCGACTCACATTTTATCACAAGAGGACGATTCGGTAGAATGGCAGAAGCTGTAGCTAAGCATCCATCTCTGGTAGGCGTAGGTCTTGCAGAAGATACAGGCTTATTGATTAGAGGTGGAGAAAGATTTACGGTGATCGGATCCGGTATGGTAATAATATTCGATCCATCAAGCCTTAGCCATAATAATGTAGATCTATTAGATTCTGGTACTCCTATGACAATGGCTAATCTTAATGTCCATGTTCTAGCCAATAGCGATACTTATAATATATCAACTAAAGTGATTGAGGTCCTGCCTATAGAGGCAGACTTTGAATGATCTATAACCCCAATCCTAAGCTTCCCCTAAAGATGACAAGGCAAATTATAACAAATCTTCCGAACACCATATCAACGTTCTTTCGCCACGAAAGTGGCACTTTAATTCATCCTTCCATCTTGAGGGAAGGAAAGAGGATGGGTAAGTCATTATAACAGATCTTCCGAACACCTTATTGTCACTCTTTCGCCACTAAAGTGGCACATTAATTCATACTTCCATCCTGAGGGAAGGAAAGAGGATGGGTAAGACATTTGTCATCCTTCCATCTCAAGGCAATGAAAGAGGAAGGGTAAGACATCTATGCGTATAGTTATTCACTCCAGATATCCTGTTATTACAATCCTATTTATAAATCAAAATTGCCTTATCACTCCGATTCTGATAAGCTCGATACATGCCTTCACAATTAAATGGCATAGAGATATTGCCTTCTTTATCTATGCCGATGATACCTCCATCGCCGCCAAGTGCAGTCAACTTATCGATGATGGCTTTTTTGGCAGCAGCATCTAAATTTAGACCTTTATATTCCATAAGGCATGAGATGTCATAAGCCGTCACTGCTCTCATAAAGTACTCTCCACTACCAGTACATGAGATAGCACAAGTCTTATTATTGGCATAAGTCCCGGCACCTATAAGGGCACTATCGCCGATGCGTCCATACTTCTTATTGGTCATGCCACCAGTAGAGGTTCCAGCGGCTAAGTTGCCATGAGAGTCCAGTGCTACGGCGCCTACAGTACCCAAGTACTTCTTATCTTTTGAGTGATCTAATAGAAACTTGTCGGTGTCTTTGACTTTTTGCCATTGCTCATATCTGTATTGATCATAGAAGTAAGCATCCTCTTCTTTAGCTATGTTATGGTCTTCTCCAAAAACAACAGCACCATCACCGACAAGTAATACATGGTCAGAGTGGGAGAGCACAAGCTGCGATAGCCTTATGGGATTTTTGATATTCTTTACTGCTGCAACTGCTCCTGCGTGCAATGTCCGTCCGTCCATGATGCTTGCGTCCATTTCATGCTCACCTTTTGAGTTGAATACACTACCTTTTCCCGCGTTAAATAGAGGACAATTCTCGAGAGCTATTATGGCCTTAGTTACAGCATCTACGGCTGTTGCACCAGATTGTAATGCTGCATAGCCAGATTCTATTGCTTCTGATAATGCTGACTGATAATTGGCTTCCTTTTCATCTGTCATTTCTGATCTGAGAATGGTGCCTGCGCCTCCATGTATAACGATACCGTAATTATGATTATTCATTTCTAATTTTCACTTAATATTTTAAGAATATCACCACCATAATCTTCCAACTTCTGCTTTCCGATACCTTCTACCCGTATAAGTTCGGTTTTGTCTTTTGGTTTCATGGCAGCTATCTGCTTTAAGGTTTTGTCTTTGAGTACTACATAGGCAGGATAGTTCTTTTCCTTTGCGACTTTGGCTCTCCATACTTTAAGTCTCTTGAACAAGAGATTATCCATGTCACTGAGATCTATTTCAATCTTATCTATTTTGACTTTCTTCTGATTCTTAGGATCAAATTTTTCGTACTCTGCAAGTTGTATCGTCATTTCGTTTTTGAGTACCTGTTCTGATAGGGGTGTCAGCTTTAATCTTGAGGCATCTGAAAAATCTAATTGTACGATTCCTTGATTGATTAATTGAGTTACATATTGTGTCCAATGTTGCTGCGGAACTTGTCGGCCTACACCATAAGTTTTTATTTTGTCTAATCCCAATTGAACAACCTCCTGACGATATGATCCTCTAAGCATGTCTATAAGTAGTGACATGTTAAGTTTCTGATGAGTTCTTATGATTCCAGATATAAGCATCTTGGCATAAGTTGTACCATCAATAAACTTAGGAGGATTCTTACAGTTGTCACAGTGGTCACATGGTTCATTTTTGTATTCACCAAAATAATTAAGAACAAAATTGGTTCTGCAATTTTTGGAATTGGCGTAAGCCCACATCCTTTCTAATTTAGCAGATTGTAGTTTTTTGAATAAGTCTTTACTGGGGCTTTCTGTGATGAATTTCTGTAAGTTGAGAAAGTCTCCCCAGCTATAAAATAACAGTGCTTCGGACGGCTCACCATCTCTTCCTGCTCTTCCGATCTCTTGATAATAAGCTTCTATGTTTTTAGGCATAGAATAATGTACAACGTACCTTATATTAGGTTTATCTATCCCCATTCCGAATGCGATGGTAGCGCAGACGATATCAATTTTGTCATCTGTAAAATCTTTTTGGACCTTGTCTCTTACAGCACTATCCATGCCTGCGTGATAATTGGCGGCGTTGAAGCCTTGTGCATTAAGTTTATCTGCGACTGACTCTGTACTCTTTCTACTTAAGCAGTAGATGATTCCAGCTTGTCCTTTTCGCTGCTGGACCCAGTTGATTATCTGCTGTATTCTTTGTTGTCCAGGTCTGGATTCTACAGTAATATTATCTCTCTCAAAACTACTTATGAATGTCTTCGCTGTAGGAAACTGAAGTTGCTTCTTTATATCCTCTTGAGTAGATGCATCTGCAGTTGCTGTCAGTGCCACCAGTGGTGTTGCAGGAAATGAAGCTTTAAGAATCTTAAGTGCTACATAGTCAGGTCTGAAGTCATTACCCCACACAGATACACAATGAGCCTCATCTATCGCGATAAGAGAAAGTCTTTTCGTCTTTAAGAAACTAATAAAATTTGGCGAGAGCATTTTCTCTGGAGATACGTAGAGAAGTTTAGTTTCGTCATTCTCTATTTCTCTGAAGATGGTCTCCTTTTCATCTATCGATATGTTACTATGTATTGTGTGAGCATTGACACCTAATGCTTTGAGAGCATTCACTTGATCGTTCATAAGTGCAATGAGTGGAGATACGACGATGGCGATTCCATCCTGTGCCAATGCGGGTATCTGATAACAGAGGGACTTACCACCTCCTGTAGGCATTATAACTAAGGCGTCTTGACCGTCAAGAATATGCTCGATTATTTTCCTTTGTTCTAATCTGAAGCTATTGTAGCCATAGATGTCTTGGAGGATTTTATCGATACTATTACTCATGCTATAAATGTAGTAGATACTTTTCTGAATACAGAAGAATAGCTCTGAGCAATATATGAATTATGTTATTTATATAAGCTTACATATATCATTATAGCATTTATATCGCATCATTGCATTATAACCTCTGATATTTGGGGTATTGATGATTTTAGTTTTTCCTTTAAGATTATCCATTTCATCTGTAAGAAGAAGTGGGGTAGACTGATTATAAGCAGTAGACAAAGGAGGTAAAATTTCTTTTGACTCATGTTTCAGATTTGTTTGTTTTTTTATTTTCATATCAAGTCAAAAATAAGTGCCATATATCACCTGATTATCAAGCTTATATTAACTCTTTGTAACTCATTTTATGGCAATGTTACCTACGAGATTTTAGAAAAAAGTATTATTATACCATTCCGTATATGCTTAAAAATATATTATCTGTACTTTTGTATCCCGTAACTATCTAAGCCAATTATCTATGACTAAATACATATTTGTTACGGGTGGGGTAACTTCTTCTCTTGGGAAAGGTATTATCGCAGCTTCTCTCGCTAAACTTCTTCAAGAACGTGATTATAAAGTAACGATTCAAAAACTGGATCCTTATATAAACGTCGATCCAGGAACGCTTAATCCTTACGAACATGGCGAATGCTATGTCACCGATGATGGTGCTGAGACGGATCTTGATCTTGGACATTACGAGCGCTTTCTTAATACTGCAACATCCCAGAATAACAATGTAACAACAGGTCGCATATACCAGACGGTTATCAATAAAGAACGAGAAGGTGCCTACCTCGGTAAGACAGTACAAGTCATCCCTCATATTACGGACGAGATCAAGCGTCGAGTTAAGCTACTAGCTGAGAATAATGATTACGATATCGTTATTACCGAGATAGGTGGTACAGTGGGTGATATAGAGTCGCTGCCATATCTAGAGGCGCTAAGACAACTTAAGAGAGAGATGGGGGATAACAATTGTATCTGTGTCCACCTCACTCTGATCCCTTACCTATCAGCAGCTAAAGAGCTTAAGACTAAGCCTACGCAGCATGCTGTAAAAGAATTGCTACAAGCAGGTATACAACCTGATGTTCTGGTATGTAGGACAGAACATACATTAACAAAAGAGCTTAAGCAGAAACTATCATTATTCTGTAATGTAGATTATAAGTCAGTCATCGAAGCTATAGATGCGGATACGATATATGATGTACCCCTTCTGATGCTCAAAGAAAAACTTGATGTAAGAGTCCTCAAGAAGCTTAAGCTTAAAACTAATATTGTCCCAGAACTTGATGCATGGAAGGCATTCTTGTGGAGGCTAAAGAATCCTTCTGAGAAAATCAAGATTGCCCTTATCGGGAAATATAATGAGCTGCCAGACGCATATAAGTCTATATATGAAGCGTTCATACATTCTGGAGCTCAGAACGAATGTAAAGTTGAGGTTGTGCCTATCCACTCCCAGATTTTAGAGAATGATGATCCAGCCAAGCATTTAGCCGATTATGATGGGATGCTTATAGCTCCTGGATTCGGAGAAAGAGGAGTAGAAGGTAAGATCACTGCTATCAAATATGCTCGTGAGAGTGGTATTCCATTCTTCGGAATATGTTTAGGTATGCAATGTGCCGTCGTGGAGTTTGCAAGGAATGTCCTAAAACTAAAGAGTGCCTATTCTACAGAGGTAAAACCTAAAGCAAAAAATCCAGTTATTCATCTTCTCCCAGATCAGAAGAACATTACTAATATGGGTGGTACAATGAGATTAGGAAGTTATAAGTGTAGATTAGAAAAAAGTACTATCGTCCATAAGGCGTACAGCAAGACTGAAATCAGTGAGCGACATAGACACAGGTATGAATTCAATAATGATTATAAAAAGCAATTTGTTAAGAACGGTATGATTATATCTGGTGTCAATCCAGATAATGGATTAGTAGAAATAATTGAATTAGATGATCACCCTTTCTTCGTAGGTGTACAATTTCATCCAGAACTAAAATCGACCGTTGAGAATCCGCATCCTCTTTTTGTGGCATTTGTAAAAGCAGCTTTGAAATATAAGTTATCGCATGAGAAAGCTTAAGCTCGATGAGCTCAATAGGTTAAATCTTGAAGACTATAAGGCAGCTGAGAAATTACCAATTACTGTGGTCTTAGATAATATTAGATCTGCCTTTAATGTAGGGTCTATATTCAGAACATGTGATGGTTTAGGCATTTCTAAAATTATCCTCACGGGCATTACTGCTCGTCCTCCACATAAGGAAATCAATAAGGCTGCTATAGGCGCTACCGAATCTGTAGATTGGAAGTATCACCCTGACATAATTGAATACGTCACATCCATGGTAAGTGACAAGAGCCTCATTTTAGGTGTAGAGCAGACGGATAATTCTATGATGTTAGATAAGCTTGACTTAGATATAGACGGTAAGCATATCTACTTGCTCTTGGGTAATGAAGTGGAAGGTCTTAGTGATGAGCTATTGCCGTATCTGGATAATGCTATAGAGATAGAACAGTATGGGACTAAGCATTCATTTAATGTAGCTGTATGCGCTGGTATGGTTATGTGGGAGCTTAGTAAGACGATGAGAAGCTTTCAATAGGGCTTATTTTAGATAGTTTATTAACTGATTTCGGTATGTTTAGTTAAAAAGGATGCTTATATCGGTTTGCTCTCCTAATTAGGTCTACATTACGCATTCCTATTAGTACGATTAGAGTTATACGCTTTTATATCAGTACTATCTTATCTCATTTTCTTGTTTCATTATATTCAAAATAAATAAATATGTCATATTTAAAATATGTACTCATTTCTGTACTTGTTACTTTCTCATTATTCACCTTGAAAAGTCAATCTGAAACAAGAATGGAATTTTTTCCTGCTTCAGAGAATTATTTACCACTAATAAACGTCTACTCAAACTCTGGCGCAATAAAACAGTACTATATAAAAGATGGAGCATGGATTCTAAATGAAAATGTAGGATCTCCAAATATTACGATAAAAGGCGATGATTACAGATTTCAATATAAGCCTGAGGCTAAAGATTCTAAGGCAGGATTATTTGTCTATTCTACACAAAGTGGTGAATTCCAGTTTTTCTATCTTGATGGTGAAGAATGGCAAGAAAATCCATATTTAGTAATAGGTAAAGTAATTTTAGATTCTAAAAATATCAGAATGAATTACTCAAGAGGAAATTCTAATAACGCTGCATTCATATCAGTTTATACTGTCGATGGCAATCAGATGTCAGTATTGCAATATGGTGATGATGGATGGGCTCATTTAGAGTATTTTCCAAAAGTTGTAAAGTAGTCTTAGAAACTGCTTAACATTTGTATTTTTAAAGGAATCATTTTACCTTTATTTTTATAATGATTGAGACTTCTGTTTTTAAAATATTCCTTAGTTTTTTATTGGTAAGTATTGCACATTCGCTACATGTAACAAGCAATGCAGATACTGTACTAATCGATGATTTTCAATCAGGAAATTTAGATAATTGGAAGAGTAGAAGCGGTGAGTTATATCAAGTGTACAACATTGGAATCGATGGTAATGGCGACGAGCAATATCTGCAGGCCTCTTCTTTAGGTAGTGATGATTTTATTATAAAAAAATTTAAAATCGATATTGTAAAATACCCATATCTCAACTGGCGGTGGAGAGCACATTCCCTTCCTATCAATGGAGATGAGAGTGTCAAAGCTACTTGTGATGTCGCTGCTTCAGTCAACGTTGTTCTAAAGGCTTCCAAGTGGCGACCTAAGACAATCAAGTACTCATGGTCAACTAACTTAGAAAAAGGAAGCTTTGCAGAAAGTCCATTTGCAATCTGGCCTTCTCGTGCTGATATTATTGTTGTCGAAAGTGGAGAGGCACTCAAAGGAGAATGGATACATGAAAAAGTAAATGTCTTAGAAGATTACAAACGCTTATATAATAAGAACAAAGTGGATTCTTATTACATAGAAGCATTTGTGATTATGACAGATTCAGATAATACTAATTCCCTGTCGGCAGCTGATTATGATGATATTTACTTTTCAAAAGACTAATTAATTCATAAAGTCTTGATCAATTAACCATGTGATCTATATTTATGAATTAATCTTCAGAAATATCTTTTTTCATTTCCCTTAAGACTATAACTGACCCTATAATAGCAGGTACAAAAACCAAGAAACCTCTTTGCATTATTGTGAAAGTGGCAATGTAATCATCTGCTAATATTCCAGACATCAATCCAGCTAAACTTAATTCCGCAATTCCACTACCTCCCGGTGTTGGTGCAAAATACAGAAGCAAATAAACTATAGCCTGTACAGCAATGATAGTCCAAAAGTCAGCCTCAACCCCGAGTGCCAAAACAATTACATATGCTAATAAGTATTTGTTAAAGTAAAGCACAATTGTCATTAAGAAACTAAAGATTAAGAGGTGGGGTTTTGCCTTGAGTAGCTTTGTACAATTGTTTCTATAATCTATAAGCGTTGTTTTAGCTTTAGTGCCTGCAGCTTCTATTTTTGATTTCCACTTCTTATTGATGCCTCCTAGTAGAGCTGCGACTTTTGTTATTATCCACTCTAGCAAACTTGGAATAAATAAAGCAATCATTATTACAGTAAATAATGTAGCAAAAATGCTCAATCCAAATTGTGCTAAGTAAGTTATAAAGCCTGTAGGAATTCTATCCTTAATAATACTGTAAGCGATCATTCCTGATATAGGAAAAAAGGTCAAAGTAGAAATCCAATTGATAAAACTGATGGTTACAGCATCACCAAGTTTGATACCGTTCTTAGTAAATACATAGAATTGAGCGAGTCCTCCTCCAGATTGTGATGGTGTAACTGAGCCCATAAAAATATTGGCTAAGTTAGCCTTGATAGAAACCCATTGTGATATACCTGGATAAAGAACTCTTGCAAAAATATGATTACGCCATCCACCTACTAAAAGGTCTACAAGCATAATTGCTATGGCAATAAGAATAAATTTTATTTCTATCCCTTTCCATACTTCTAAGGTGTTACCAGTATTAGTATGTAAGAATATACCAACCATTGTAATGATCGATATAGCTACAAAGTAGAAGATTCCTTTTTTAATTAGCTTTCTACTAAATGGTTTTTTCTTATCTATTGATTGTTCTTTTTCATCTCTCATTACGCTGGGCTAAGATGTTCTTTTATAATACGATGAATTTCTGTTGTTCTTACAGGTTTAGGTAACAGACCAGGTTTGTTGAGTAAGAGAGGTACGTATAAATGGTCCTTATGTAGTGAACCATGAGAGCCCAGATGTTCTGGTATCTCCCAGAAATCCCTAAGGTCATAACCTACATTAGCACTGACTACGACATCACCAGCTCTATGGCTTGAGAACAGTTGTTTCACTTGATATAATGCATCTGGATAATCAGTATCATAACAATAGTCAAAAGCTTCTTCATCATTAAGCTTACAATCAATGTCGTCTATCTGAAGAGGGTTAGTTGATAAGGATTTGTAACCCATCATGCCATCTAATATTTTAATCAGAGCTTCACCATTTTCATTGATAATCATGACATCGTTCTCATTTTTCCTGACAAGGATAAAATCTATCGCTGGATTACTTATAAATTTCTTAATGCTCTTGCCATGTTTCTCTATGAGTGGACCATAGGTATAATCCTCTTTAATATCCAGGAAGGACACAGATGCATATGAATTGCCAGATATAAATACAGCAACTTGTGGCATGATGGTCCATACGGCAGGATATGCTAATGTCCGATAACTTTCCTTCTTAAAAAACGAAGCGACATCAAAATGGACTTTAGTTGAAGTCAATCCGTGATCACTCGCCATCACAATCATTGTTTCTTCATAGATGCCTTTAGCTTTAAGTCTATCTACAACTTCTCCTATACTTCTGTCAGCTATCTGATATGCTTTCTCAGTCTCAGGGTGATCATAATGATGATAATGAGAATCCCAATCCACACTCGGAAATACTGCAAAGATAAACTGAAAATCTCGTTCGATACCTTCCATCAATCTTTGATGACCCAACTCATCGACAGGGTGGTGTATTTTTCTGAAGTGTGCTCTCGTATAGAGTTTTGACTTGCCCACTTTAGTGAGATCATTTTTATCTTCTACGCCTTTGGTGATCATGTTGTAGATATTGAGACCACCAGGATACTCTTCGAATAGTGAAGGGTACTCAGGATTCATATCATCATTAAAATATCCTGCCTCATAGCCACAATAACTTCTCATGGCATTTCTGCCCCATCGCCCCTTAAAGAACTCTTGCTTATCAAACCATCGTATGCCTGTAATATGGTGGTCACCGGGCTGGCTTCCACATAAGAAAGGCAAGTAGGCAGGTCCAGTAGTGGAGGGAAAACACGTTGTCCCTTGAGTATACGATCCCTCATCTACGAGGTACTTTTTTATATTAGGAAGTAATCCTTTAGCGATTAGCTTATTAAGGATGTCTGGTCTTGCACCATCTACTAAATAGAATATTACTCGCTTCTTCTGCATTGATAGCCTAAAAGTATGAAAATGGATATGTTAGATTACACGAAAAGACAAGAATATCTTATTTAATTAAAATTTATAGCCTTAAGTGTTCTGTAAAGTATTTAAGCAAAGGTATAGATTGTTCGCATTTTGTTGACATTTAGAATTAAGCTCTTTATATTTGTAGGGTGAGTATAAGGTTAATAAAATGGTCAAATGTATTAATCCTTTGTAAGAAGGATAAAGCTATGTTGAATGCGTTTGAAGACTTTAGAAGGAGATTAAAGTTTGTAAATGAGTTTACAAGTCCTCAAGATTTAGTTGTTTCATTTCCGAACAGTGATTTGATAAGCTGCAAAAAGACAAAACAGAGTAGAGTGGTTTTTAATATTGGCAATAATAAATATAGGTTGATTTGTGGCTACCTTTTTAAAAGTAGGGACTGTATTCTTTTTATAAAATTTGCAGGTACACATAAGCAGTATGATAATGTCGATGTATGCACAGTTAATATATTTAAATAGATTCAATTATGAAATACAAAAGAATTCGTAACATAGATCAGTACAACGAATATTGTAATACCTATGAAAGATTTATGGCTGATACTTCAGGAAAATACTTGGAGGATTTAGATTTATTAGAGTTGTTGATAGAGGATTTTGATAATAGAACAATAGAATCTATTGGTGTCAATGTAGATATGAATCCAGTAGAGATACTTCAGTACCTATTAGAAGAGCATGATTTATCTAAATCCGAATTAGCAAGACAGCTAAATGTATCAAGACAATTGATAACAGAGATTTTGAATTATAAACGAAACATTAGTAAGAAAATGATTACAAAGCTAAGTGATCGATTTAATATGCGATTAATAGCTTTTAGCAGAGAGTATGATTTGAAGGGTAAAGATGACAAGCTGGTAGCGGCATAGTAGTTTCATTTACCTATAGGAGTAAACTGAAAAAAAAACTACCTTCTTCTGGATCCCCTCGCTCTTTGAAGTCAGTGACTTCAAAGTCATATCTGTATATTAGATGTAGCCGTAGCTTATTTGTAATATAGTATTCAATCTAAATTTTGTAATCTAAGAATCTATCATAATCGTGTTCCGATTTCTTTTGTGATTACCTTCTTCGGAATCCACCATTTTGTTTTATATAATCAGGTCTGAAAACAAGTCTTAATCCAAAGTGCAATTGATTTAAAGAAGATTGGATTGAGTTACTTTGTTCTATTAATAATCCATTTAAAGTCACAGTAGGAGAATCTAAGCCAAAATTACGAGAATATAAAGCATGAGGCACAAGCGTAAATAATTCTGTTATTCCGATATCCAATCCAATTCCTAAGCCTGCTCTGAAAGTTATTTGATTCTTATCTTCAAATGGAACAGAAAAGCTATCGGCTGGCTCTACGAAAATTGTTTCTACACTATGATTGATAACTGCAGTATTAATAATCCAATGAAAGCCCTTACTCACGATGTTTCCATCCTTGGAGAATGTAGGGCAATTACAATCTCCTTCAAAATCTAAAGGGTAGATATGCGTATTAACACCAAATCCGTAAGAGGTTCTATTAAATTGTGATAATTCTGTAGCAAAATCTCGATCTTCAAAGCTAGATTTAGATGAAGCATAAGTCAGTTCAGGTAGAAACTCCACTCTCTTATTCTTAAGTCTTAGCCAATAATTAATACCATATTCGATACTTGATGGTGATAACTCATCATACGTAGATTCCCAGCCAGAAGCTTTATTGTTTTGATATTTTGCAGAAATACCGAATTGGGCATTTGCAGATGTTACAATTGCGAGGAAGATGAGAATGGGCAGTAAAGCTTTCATATTTGCATTTGTTGTAAGATTGATCTTAGCTTAATATATATCTACACAATATATATCAATGATAACGATTATAGCTGTAATTAGATTATGATAATAAGCATATTATCTTTGTAGCTCGATGAAGACTAAAAGAAAGAACAATAAAGTAAGTGTCATAACATTAGGCTGCTCTAAGAACCTTGTAGACTCAGAGAACCTAATCACACAATTACAAGCTAACGAATACGAAGTCGAGCACGATAGTAAGTCAGAAGATTCTAATGTTTTGATTGTCAATACTTGTGGATTTATAGACAGAGCTAAGCAAGAATCTATAGATACAATCCTTGAGGGCGTGGATCTTAAGAAACAGGGAAAGATCGAGAAGCTGTATGTAACTGGCTGCTTGTCAGAGAGGTATAAGGCAGATCTTGAAGAAGAGATTCCAGATGTAGACGCCTATTTTGGGACTATGGAACTCCCCGGATTATTGCACCAACTTAATGCTGATTACAAGCATGATCTTATAGGAGAACGGTGGACATCTACACCACAACACTTCGCATATCTTAAGATATCAGAGGGATGTAATAGGACTTGTTCTTTCTGTGCTATTCCGCTTATGAGGGGTAAGCATATCTCACAACCTATAGAAAGATTAGTTAAGCAAGCCGAGAATCTTGCGAGAAATGGAGTCAAAGAGCTGATCTTAATCGCTCAAGAACTGACATACTATGGATTGGACATATACAAAGAGAGAGCCCTACCTAAGTTATTAAGAGCTCTGTGTAAAGTAGATGGCATCGAATGGATAAGATTGCATTATGCCTATCCGAGCAAGTTTCCGATAGAGATAATAGAGGTAATGGCAGAAGAACCTAAAATGTGTAATTACTTAGACATGCCTCTGCAGCATGCTGCAGATCCTGTCCTTAAGAACATGAAGCGTCAGATCACACAGCAAGATCAGCGAGATCTGATCAAGGAGATTAAAAAGATTATTCCCTGTATCGCATTAAGGACGACGATGCTTGTAGGATTTCCTGGAGAAACTGAGGAAGACTTTCAGGTTCTGTGTGATTATGTAAGTGATATGAAGTTTGATAGATTAGGGGTATTTATGTATTCTCATGAAGAGAATACAAGTGCATATGATATGGAAGATGATGTACCTGATGATCTCAAAGCTCAAAGATCTAATAGACTCATGGAGATTCAAGAAGAGATCTCATTCGCTAAGAATCTTGATAAAGTAGGGCAGCAATACAAAGTGCTAATAGATAGAAAAGAAGGTGAGTACTTTATCGGTAGGACAGAGTATGATTCTCCTGAGGTAGATAATGAAGTGCTCATAGAAGCGGCTAAGCATTTTGTAAGAGTAGGAGATTTTGTGAATGTGGAAGTCATTAATGCTGAGGCATATGATCTGTATGCACAACCTATTAAGTAATGATTTTGAGGATCTCATGAACTTAAATTAAATAAATGAATTATACATGTATCAATTATGGAATCTAATTCATTATTTACAAGATCTATCAATCCTCTTAAGCAATTAGGGGTCATCTTTGGATTCTTTGGTATATGTATAGCCGTTATTTTTCTTCTACACACTACGGGGGCTATTGATCCAAATCCTATGTTATACTGGGAGGCAGCATTCACATGCGTTATGGTCTATATCATCTTTAGTAGTGCACTTTCATTCTCATATCCTAATAAGTCTAAGTACTTCATGTTTGCTATCATCAGCTTCATCATATTGATGGTATCTACAGGGGTGCTAGCCGCTGTAATATCAGGACAGTCTATAGATATCGGTGGTGGAGGTTCTTTCAGGTGGATGTATATGATGTTTACATTCTCTTACTTAGTCTTACTCACTATAGTGAATTCAATGTCTAAGATTCTTCAATATGTAAAAAAGCAAGATGCTCGATTGCGTGGAGAAGTCGAAGAAGACAACTAATAATAACAACTCCTTTAAGTTAAGTATCAGAACTCCTTCTGCATAATAGCGTTATCTCTATATTAGATTCATAAAATTTATCCTTATGAAATTATTTATTTCAACCTTATTAGTCACTATGACATTATTCGCTTCTTGTCAGACGAAAACACTGAAGCGTGATGCTGCAGATGGACAAAAGTCCTCTACCTACGAGAAAATCATAAAGACAGATGACGAATGGGCTCAAGACCTTAGCAAAGAAGAATTCTATATACTAAGAAAGCAGGGTACAGAAAGAGCCTTTTCAGGAGATCTTTGGGATTCTAAAACTGATGGCGTATACACTTGTAGAGGTTGTGCATTACCTCTTTTTGACTCTAAGACTAAATTCAAATCAGGAACTGGATGGCCAAGTTATTACGAGCCGATAAAGGCTGAGAACATAGAGTTAGACATCGATAAGAAGTTAGGCTACACTCGTAAGGAAGTTCATTGTGCAAGATGTGATGGACACCTTGGTCATGTATTTGATGACGGTCCTGATCCTACTGGATTAAGATATTGTATAAATTCTGCTTCTCTTAATATTGTTAAAAGAGAGGATGTTAAGAAAAACGAAGACAAGCAGCCTTAGAAAGTGTAATGGCAATTTAATAAAGATGTCAATGTCAATGTTAATGTCAAAGTCAATTTCAATGTCAATGTCAATTTTATAGTGGAAAGGCTAACTATGCTCACTTTTTTCATCTCGAATGAGGAACGATAGAGAGATCTATTAAGTGTTATTGTATAGACAACATATACTTATTCTTCTTCCCATTCTCGATAAGCATATAACTATCCTGCAATAACTGCTCAGCTCCGACCTCAGTATTCGGATCGCTTACCTTCGTCTTATTAATGCTTATCGCATTACCCTTTACAGCCCTTCTGTATTCGCTGAGTGAAGAAAATATACCACAGTGCTCTGTTAGTAGTGTCTCCAGTTTTATATTAGAAGTCAACAGTCCTTTGTCTACTTTATGGCTTGGTACCTCATTGCTTACCATAGCGAGTGTCTCATTCTTCATAGACTTAAGAGCTTCTGTATCGAGTTTTTTATTGAATAGTATTTCGGATACATCTTTGACAGATTGATAAGTTTCTTTCCCATGTATGCGTTCCGTTAGCTCTTCAGCAAGGATAACTTTTTGTTGTCTGAGATCATCTTTGAGATCATTTTCCATAGACTCGATTACTGATCTTTCTTTTAGTGTAAAGATCCTTGTAAACTTATGAATATCCGCATCATCAGCATTGATCCAGAACTGGTAGAACTGGTATGGAGAAGTCATTTCAGCATCCATCCATAGATTGCCTTTTTCAGACTTGCCGAATTTCTTTCCATCTGATTTAGTAATAAGATTACTAGTTACTGCATAAGCTTTGGCGTCTGTAAGATTCTTTCTTATGAATTCTGTTCCGGAAGTGATATTGCCCCATTGGTCAGAGCCACCCATCTGGAATGTACAGTTGTCCTGCTCGTATAAGCACTGAAAATCATATGCTTGTAGTAACTGATAACTGAACTCTGTGAATGAAAGTCCAGTATCTAATCTGTTCTTGACAGAATCCTTAGACATCATATAGTTGACAGTTAATGTTTTTCCTACATTTCTAAGAAAACTTAGGACATTCATATCCTTATAGAAGTCGAGGTTGTTACGGAGAAGTGCTCCATTACCAGCCTCGCCAAAATCGAGAAATTGTTCCATCTGAGCAACTTGATGATCGAGGTTCTTGTCTAGCTCGTCATAGGTCTTAAGTTGTCGCTCTTGATCTTTCCCGGAAGGGTCTCCGATTCTTCCTGTCGCTCCTCCCATAAGTACTACTGGCTTATGGCCTGATCGCTGCCATAGATTCAGAACCATAACTTGTACATAATTACCTATCGTTAATGATGGTGCCGTAGGGTCAAAACCAATGTATGCCGTACACATACCTATCTCTGTTGCTTCTTTAGCGCCTGGTGTCATGTCATGTAACATGCCTCTCCATTGCATTTCCTCAATAAAATTCATAGATGTTCCTTTTCTGCAAAGTTATAAATAGAGTAGAGATATAGTAAATTTATAGCAGGCTATCGATAGAAAATCCTACAGGGAGTAAATCGCTTATACCATCAAGTCCAATAGCATAATGGCCCTTAGATGCTAAATACAGAGGAATAGGAGCTTTCTGACGATGCTCAAACTCTTGGATTACTTGCCTACATGCTCCGCATGGCATACATGGTTCTCTGAGCTCTTTCTTCGGATTGTATGCAGTAATTGCAAGTGCTATTATCTTAAAAGACTTGTGGGTTGTACCCACGTTATACAATGCTACCCGTTCTGCACACATGCACAGCGGATACGGGGCATTCTCTTGATTACAACCTGTATAGATCTCTCCGTTATCTATTAAAAGTGCTGCTCCTACATAGAATTGCGAGTAAGGAGCATAGGCATAGTCAAGCTGCTCTTCAGCTTTTTGCATTAATGGTTGAATATCTGGTGGCATATCATTGTGATTCTGATATGTATTATGCTTGAATGGAAACGTCTTACTCAATTGTATAAATATTTATATAAAAATACTCTATTCTAAGATACTTGTCTTTACCTTGCCTTCATGGCGATATTGATAGGAGGCAGCCCAAGTACAGGAAGCTCGCTTCTCAGACGTATTTTAAATAGGCATTCGCAGGTGTTTTGTGGATCAGAGACGTCAATATTCTCTAAAGAAAAACTGTATACTGACTGGAGTAGATACAAGTCAAAGTTGATCTCTCGATCGTTCTCGAGATTATTAAATGCAGGGTGGCATCACTATAGATCCATAGATGTAGATTCTGAATATAAACTCTCACAAGAATCACTCTTAGGCATTGTAGAATCATCACAAAGCTTTCCAGAATTTAGTGAACATCTTTATGCAAGGACATTAGCACATCATGGTAAGACAGTATGGGCAGAGAAGACTCCATCTAATGCATTTACATTGCAGTTATTCTTGGATACATTTCCAGATTCTAAGGTCGTTCATATCACGAGAGATCCATTAGATTGTATCGCCTCATTAGTTAATAGAGGTATGGATGTCTACAATGCGATCTGCGTTTATATGATGAATACCTCTAAGGCATTAGAAGTCCATAGTAATCCATCTGCTTATCTTATTAAGTATGAGGATCTGACACAGCAACCCGAGCAGACCATAAAGCAGCTCATGGCATTCTTAGGATTGTCATATGAATCATCGATGCTCGAACCCGATGAGAAACCTCAAGGTGTCGTCTCTATGAAAGGCTGGCAGTATAAAGAAACTGATGCAATCAAATCTAAAGCTATTGGGAGATTCTATAAATTAAGTTCTGAGAATCAAAAACTTATACTATCTGGTCTAAAGCTGCTTAGTTGTAATTGCAATGGAGAATACACAAGTGTAACTGAACTTGCGGCGAGATTAGATTATTCTATTCCTGCACTATCGGATGATATAAAATCGTATAATTACTTTCTCAAATCTATGCGATTAGATAAGCTGCAGCGGAAGTTAAAGAGATCATATTTTAGTGGCGGTAATTATCCTATCCGTTTTAAGAATGAAGTCTAAGCCTAAGATGAAAGCCAAATTAGTAAAAGCATTAAAGGAAATATACGATGAGCGAGAAGCGACTAATATAGCTGATTACTATGTCGATGCTATGAGAGGTCAAGATGTGATAGATATAGATAATCACATAAAGCAGTTATCAGAAGGTCAGCCTGTCCAATACGTTACTAATACTTCATTCTTTTACGATTACAAACTATATGTCAATGAGCATACGCTTATTCCACGTCCTGAGACGGAAGAGCTTGTTCATTGGGTGGTCGCAGATAACAAGCATTCTAAGTTTAGTATTTTGGATATAGGGACAGGAAGTGGTTGCATCATTTTGAGTATTCTGAATAAGTGCAGAGATGCTACCGGTACTGGAATAGATGTCGATAATAATGTCAAGGAAGTTTTTGATATCAATGCAAGTAGATTAGGTGTTGTAGCGGATTTTATAACATTAGATTTTTTGAATAAGACGACATGGGAAGGATTGCCTAAGTACAATGTCATTGTCTCTAACCCTCCTTATATAGCAAAGGAAGAAGTAGAAAGATTAGGAACTAATGTCTTAGCTCATGAGCCACATCTTGCATTATTTACAGAAGGTGACCCATTGATATTCTATAGGCGAACCTTAGAATTTGCTGGTGATCATATGGATGAAGGTGGAAGTATATATTTTGAGACAAGTGATCTATATGATAAGGAGATGAGAGCTTTGGCAGAAGAGTTTAATATGCAATATGAATATAGAAAAGACATGCAAGGTGCATGGAGAATGCTTAAGTTGTGGAGGAACAAATGATCTCGTAGAGTGGAGTCGTGAGACTCCATAAGAGACCTTATGTTTGAAAAAGATATCAGGATATTTAAGATATTTAAATGGTAATAAAATTTCTTAAACAAAACCTGATATCATGAAAACATTTAAAGGTAAGAATATTTATGTTGGTTTAGATGTACACAAAGCATCAGTTGAAATGAAAGTATTTTCAGACAACCTATCATTAGGAAATGCG
>Ga0209187_1000429_pt1 | contig 74973 bp, 45 predicted proteins | sample BantaG_FD_187430 | JGI IMG/M metagenome (GOLD analysis project Ga0209187, IMG submission 187430) | Marine algal microbial communities from Bantry Bay, Ireland - BantryBay_4 metaG (SPAdes) (version 2) | ecosystem: Host-associated > Algae > Red algae > Unclassified | place: Bantry Bay, Ireland...
CGCAAATCTCCTGCTCCTGTTCGCTCGGCTCCTGCTCCTGTCCGCAAATCTCCTGCTCCTGTCCGCTCGGCTCCTGCTCCTGTCCGCAAATCTCCTGCTCCTGTCCGCTCGGCTCCTGCTCCTGTCCGCTCGGCTCCTGCTCCTGCGGTGCGGCCTACTGTTACACCGCTCAACAATCCACTACCGATTGAATCCGTTCCTGTCCGTCCATAGAAAAAGGAACATTCACAACAACTGTGTCGGCCTGCCTAACGTCACCAAGAGGACTCGGCATTTTTCATTTTATTTCCTAGCGAGAACGCCCGCCGTTCCCGCTTTTCTTTTTATTGAGGCACCACCATTAGCGACCAAGAACCTAACAATCTCCTCGTCACCTGCGCCAAAGGCATTCCCCCATTTTTAGCCGATGAAATTCGTTCTCTCGGACTTCCCGTGACCGGAGAAGAAGTGGCAGGGGTTTGGACGGAAGGAACCCTAGAGGACGAAATGAGACTCAATCTCTACCTTCGGACGGGGATGCGTGTGCTTCGTCATATCTTCGATTTCAATGCCTCGAATGCAGATGAGGTGTATGACGAGTTGATCGAGCTCAACTGGGAAGATATTATTCCGCCAGACGGCTACCTTGCCGTCACCTCATCGGTGCGGAACAACACGATTCGCGATACCCGCTACGCGAACATGCGGGTCAAAGATGCGGTAATGGATCGCTTCACGGCGGAAACGGGATCACGTCCTGATTCGGGCCCAAAGACAGACCAAACTGTCATCTTTATCTATTGGCAAGGAGAGGATGTCTCGCTCTACATCGACACCACGGGCACCCCACTTTCGCGCCGAGGCTACCGCAAAAATCCTTGGCAAGCCCCGCTACAGGAAACCCTGGCGGCTTCCATGCTCCTTGCATCAAAATATGACGGCACCATTCCACTGGTCAACCCGATGTGCGGAAGCGGTACGCTCGCGATCGAAGGCGCGTGGATTGCCATGAATCACCCACCGGGACTGCTCCGCAAAAACTTTGGCTTTCAACATTTAATGGACTACGATCCCGATCTTTGGGAGCGCGTCCGCGCGTCCGCGAAGGCGGCAGTGAAGTCCGCCCCAGAGGTCGACATCATTGCCACCGACATGGATGAGGAAGCGCAAAAAGCGGCCCAGCAAAACGCCTATCATGCGGGCGTGCTCAATCACATCACTTGGGAAACCTGTGACTTTCGGGATACACCGCTACCGCCTCCTCCAGGGCTTGTGGTGTTGAATCCGGAATACGGGGAACGCCTGGGTAGCAAGGCCGAGCTCGGCGAAATGTACCGAGCCATTGGTACCTTTTTCAAAAAGCAATGCCCCGGCTATACCGGTTTAGTGATTTCAGCTAGCCCGAAACTTTTGAAGCAGCTGAGCCTTACGGCTGATTGGAAAAAGACAATCTACAACGGCCAGCTCGAATGTCGATTGCATCAGTACGCGCTTTATAGCAGCTAATTCAAATTCGCCACCAGCCAAAGAGACCAGTCATGTTATTGAGCGATCCTGGAAAAACTCCGTACGACCTTTGCTTTGACATCTTTGGTTTCCCGGTGCGAATCCATCCCTTCTTTTGGATTATCGGACTGCTTCTTGGTGGAAATGGCGGGCTGGATAGCGCCTTGGTTTGGATCGCAGTTCTGTTTATCAGCATCTTAGTACACGAGCTGGGTCACGCCTTTATGATTCGGCGCTTTGGCAGCTCCTGTCGCATCTCACTCTACGGAATGGGCGGGTTGGCGATGCCTGGCAGAGGGAGGCCATGCACCGATCGCGAACAAATTATCATTGCCTTGGCGGGGCCGTTTGCCGGATTTGCCTTGGCAGCTGCGATTGTCCTTCTCTGTACGCTTATGGGCATGGAAGTAGACAGCACCAAACTATTTAAGGTCATCCCTTTCTGGGAAATCTTTCCTAATAATGACAGCGTAGTGCTCACGAATTTCATCAAGGGCATGTTACGCATCAATATTTTTTGGGGATTGGTAAATCTCTTACCCGTGCTCCCTCTCGATGGCGGCCGAGTGTCCTATGTCCTCTTCCGTCAAAGAGATCGGCTCTACGGTGAAAAGAAGGCGCTCAAACTATCGATGGTGGTTGCAATTGGCGTGGTACTGCTTGGCATCAGTAAGCAGGAAATCTTTATTGCGATTCTTTTTGGCTATCTTGCCTACGAAAACTATGTGCAGCTCAATCCGCAGGCTGGTGGCGGCCGGTCGTTCCGGTAACGGAAGACTGTCCTGAAACCAGTCTCATAAAAACGTGAGGGGACAAATTAGGTTAGTCGGAAGTTTGTGCGGCAATAGGTTTGATTTATTACATCCTGGCGCCCCCGCCTCTTCCTGCGCTTCGCTTGACGGTTGGTGCCGTGTAAAAACGTCGGCTAGCACGCCATCATGAAGTTTCATGCCCGTCTTGGAAATCCATTAACGGTTGCACAAGATTTCAGAGGCGCTCGCGAATGGTATTTCACCTTCGCGACCCATATGAGATTCAGAAATTGCCGCAGACGTTTCGTCGGGACCGACGGCTTATCCTAGGCGGGGGTTTCAGAGACTGACCTAAAACTTCATGACAACGTTTCAACACGGCTTCAACCGCCAAGCGAAGCGTGGAAGGAGGCGGGGCGCCACGGTGTAATAAATCAATCCCGTTGCCGGACATTTCGTCGGGAACCGACGGCTTATCCTAGGCGGGGGTTTCAGAGACTGACCTAAAACTTTATGACAACGTGTCCAAAACGGTTTCAACCGGCAAGCGAAGCGCGGGAGGAGGCGGGGCGCCACGGTGTAATAAATCAATCCCGTTGCCGGACATTTCGTCGGGAACCGACGGCTTATCTTAGGCGGGGGTTTCAACCCCCGTTGAGACGGTACCGTATACGTTCGTCAGGAACTGACGGTTTATCAAAAGAGGGCTTTAGCCCGTAATCCGTATTGTAGCTGGAAGCGTCCATAAAGGTCGTAATAGACGTGCTACATCATAAAAAGCTATAATATTGGGGCCTCTAATACGTGGAGCGGGCTAAAGCCCTTTCATGATAAACCGTCGGTTCCCGACGTGTATATATCGGCCGCATTAACGGGGGTTAAAACCCCCGCCTATGTGTAAACCGTCGGTTCCCGACGAGCCTCCGTCTTTCCTGGTATGTATTACACAGTGAGGCTCTTCCGCTGCTTGGCTTGGCGGTTGCCCCGCCTAGTGTTGATCCGTCGGTTCCCGACGATCCACCATTGTCATCATGTTAAATCCGAAATACGCCCGAAATTCCCCGTTCAGAACAGGCTCTAACTCGCTGAACCGCGAGGCCGAATCGTTGACTGCGGATATCTTTAAAGAGGCCAGCAGAGAAGAATCAGCGGAATGGAAATGATCAGCACGATGATCTGCAGCGGCAATCCCATTTGCCAATAGTCACCAAAGAGGTAGCCACCCGGTTGCATCACCAAGGTATTCGACTGGTGCCCAATCGGGGTTAGGAACGCTGAGCTCGCGCCAATGGCCACCGTCATTAGAAATGGGTCAGCGTCCGTCCCTAACGTCACAGCCATGCCCACCGCGATGGGAGCCATAATCGCAGCTGTCGCGGCGTTGTTAATGAAATTCGAGATAATCATCGTTACGGCCATCAGCGCGGCCAGAACCCATCCAGGATGCCAGCCAGTGGCCACATCAAGAATGCCATGCGCGATCAGGGTGGTTGCCTCGTGATTTTTCATGGCGCGCCCCACAGTCATCATACAACCGAGCAAGACGATCACCGACCAGTCGATATCGCGGTAGACATCTTTCATGGGTAAGACGCCCATGAAAATATAGGCCAGAATCGCGAGAGGAAAGGTTACCGCGACGGAGAGCCCAAAACAGCTCAAGAGCACCGCACCGCCAAAAACCGCAAGCGAACGGCGGAGCATGTAGCTTTTTCCTCGTTTGAAATTTCGTGGCGCAAGCGGAAGCAAGCCCAAGTCATTCATGGTCTCGCCAAGGATTTCCTTTTCTCCTTTTAGCAGGAGTACATCCCCGGATTTAAAGCGGTGATTCCGCAAGCGTTCTTGGATCGGCTTACCTTGTTGGGACACCCCAAAGAGACGAACCAGTCCACCAGTACGCAGACGTAGAGAACGGGGACGCCGGCCGATTAAATCGGATCCGGCCTTGATCAAGGCCTCGAGCATCAAGGTCGTTTCACCATCGGTATCCGTGACCCGAGACGAAGCGGACAAGATATAGAGGTTATTCGCATCGGCGACTTCTTCGAGCTCTTTCGGATCACACTCGAGTAGGAGCACTTCACCCGCAGCGATCTGGGTGATGCGGGTCGGGGCAATGATTTTCCCAGGATGCTTGATCACCGCGGTGACGACGATACCGCCTTTCTCTGAAAGCTTTTCAACCGCTCGTACTGGCTTGCCAACCAAGGGACTGCCCTCCTCCACAATCACTTCAATGGCGTAATCGCTGATTTCGAAGAGATCGTCGTCTTCCTTGGCAATTTTTTCATCCCGCTTCGGAATGAGTCGCCAACCGATAAAGCTGATGAACATCAAGCCAGCGATGGCAACCGGAACGCCCACCGGAGCAAATTCGAACATGGTGAAACCTTCGCGCCCCGCGAGCTTGGCGCGTTCCCCTGCGATGATGATATTGGGCGGGGTGCCGATGAGGGTCATGAGCCCGCCAATGATACTACCAAAGGCGAGAGGCATGAGAAAGCGACTCGGAGACCGTCCGTGCTTGGCGCAGGTTGTGATCGTCACGGGGAGTAGCAAGGCCAGCGCTCCGGTGTTGTTCATGAAAGCAGATATAACTGTCACCACCCCAGTCAGCATGAACATATGCACCCAGGGATTATGAGTTAGCGGAACAATTTTTTTAGACAATACATCGACCACTCCCGCGTTTTGTAGGGCACGCCCAATGACGAGAACTGCAGCTACGGTGACGACAGCTGGGTCTCCGAAGCCAAGCCACGCTTCTTCGATGGAAACCAAGTCCAAGAGCACCACCGCAACCAAGGCGGTGAGCGCCACTACGTCATGCCGATAACGCCCCCATACGAACATCACCATACTGAGTCCGAGGATAAGAAAGATATAAATTTGTGGCAGAGTCATGGGGAATCTTTCGTGCCAGTTCGCAAGAAAAGCTATCCGTTACAAGAATTTTAGGAGACGGAAAGTGGATCGGCTCGGAACCGGCGAAAGGCGACGGCAAAAAAGAGGATCCCAAAGCCGATCAAGGCTGCTCCACAAATCTGAAAGACGATTTTTAAGCCTGACTGCGAAAGCAGGCCGCTAAGGTAAAAGGTACTCGAACCAACGAGGCCAAACCAGACAAGGTCGGATAGAATGTGTCCCGCGAAAAAGCTCATAGTAGCGGATCGTGTGCGGCCAAGCGAACGGAGATAGGCAATGTAGGCCAATCCAATCGTGGCCCACCAGAGGTAAAAATAGGGTTGCGCTACCGTGGTGATCACCCCGCTTCGACACGCGAGCCAAAGAGCCCGTCTCGACGCATCTGCTTCACACTCAAATGAGGAAACCGCGAGCGCGCTAAAATCAGGGACGTCGCGTAACATGCCCTGCCCCATCCAGATTAAGGCCAATCCTCCAACCATGGCGATCCCGATGAAGGCGTAGCGATGTCGAAACAGCGGGGCGGCGCCGAAGCACAACGCGAGAAAGAGAACGAGTTCGACCAATCCGTGTCCTAAAACCACCATGGGGGCAGCCCAGAGTTCGGAGATCGAGGCTTGAATGGTTGCAGTAAGCATCGGCCCAGGCATCATGGCGCCCGATAAACCGATGATGAACGAAAAGAAGGCGATTCTCCAGTTGGAGCCTGCCAACGAACCATGAAGCCACCCCGTTTTTTTCCCTGCGAGCTCAGGCGGCACTTCAGGGGACAAGTTAGGCGATATTCCGCCCCCGGATCGGGCGTTTTTGGCTGTTTGGGGAGAATCTGACGAGAGCTTCATGTGATTAATCTGGAATTTTTATTCCACTCGGCACAACCAATAGAAAGAAGCTTGTTATGAAAAATCAAACATTTCGATTCAACGCCCTTGGTCATCGGCTGGCTCTTGGGTTCTTCCTCGTCCTTCTGACCGGGCTGGCGATTCACACCCAGGCGCAAACTGTGCGAACGGGACCTGAGGGCTTTTTCGATCTGACGCGCGAAGCGTTGACCCAGGGACGAGCCGAGCTCCTCCTCGACGCCCTGCCCGCCTCGTACACCCGCGATCTCGAAACGCTGGCACGCGGCTTTGGGCAGAAAATGGATCCGACGCTTTATAAAAGTCTCATGGGACTGCTTCGTCAGACGACGCAGGTGATGCAAACCAAGAAGCCGATGCTGCTTGCGTCGCCTACGGTGAAGAAGCTTCCGCTCATTGGATCTCGAGAAGAAATCTACGACCAAACCACGAGCCTGCTTAGCTTGCTCACACGAAGCGCGTTGGCAGACACGACCACCATGCAACGTTTTCAGCTTCGGCCTTTTATGCAACGCGAGGGCACGGCCCTGCTAAAAATCATGAGCGATTTAAAATCGGATACCAAAGATGCGGTGCGGATCCGGAAAGGCATCGCGATGTTAAAAGAAACCAAAGCGACGGTGAAATCCATTCAAGGCGACAAGGCGATGGTCAGTGTGAATGCCTCTGGGAAAATTGCCACCATCCCTTTTGTTAGAGTGGACGGGCGCTGGTTGCCGGAAGATCTTGCGGACAACATCGAACGGCTTCTCGACGAAGGCCGACGCAACTTACGCGGCCTAAACTTTGAAGAAGGTCGTGGCATGCAAGCCAAGGCGATGGGGCTGATGGCAGCGAATATGGGCCGACGTATTTTAGACGATGTGCAGAACGCGCAGACTCAAGCCGAGCTGGAAAAATCCTTTGATGGCATTCGCCTTTTGATCGATAGCATCAAGTGATGCGGAGCGTGGACCGCGAAGGTTCAGCCGAGGACACCGAGAAGGTGGTCGAGTTCTTCTTCGGAAAAAGGATTATAGGGTTCCTGCTTGATCATGAAGCAATGACGAAACCGAGAACGCAAGTAGCCCGGATTGTCCGCTTTCAAGATCAAGGCCAACTCATCGACTAGTTGCTCGATGGAGGTTTTCTTTTTTCGCTCGGCGAAAATATGCAGGCAGCGATCGAGTAAATGATCTACAGTTAAAGCCCGACGCAGATGCGGCAAGGCCCGAAGAAAATCCATTTGGGAAAGAAAGTCGATCGCTTCGGCCTCTTGGGCAGAGTCAATAAAACGCTCCAGCGCCTGGAAGCCAACCGCATCAGGATACTTCGCGATCACCGCCATAAGAATCCACGTCTCTTGGTTTGGCTGCTCGTAGCGATTGAGCTCCTTCACCAAAATCGGGATGCATTCGGGAACCTCGAACTCCCCTGCCAACATGACATTGGCTTGATTCGGGTCGTCGCTGAGCCGTTTTAGGAAAGCCTGCTTAAAGGCAGGACGCTCGACATCTGCTAGCTCAGTAAAGAAGGTTTTGGCGGCCCAGCGATACTCGTATTCCTCGCTATAATAATTCTCTTTCGCGAGTTGATCGAGGGCTTGGTTGTATTTTTGATCGTCAGAATCAGACATGTTCACCGCAATAGACGTTCATCGCCAGACGTATTCTTGTTCCAATAATCGGAGAACATTTTCTTACGGCGCTTAAGATATTCCCCGTTGCTGTTGCTCCATTTTTTGAGCGCACGTAGCTCATCGGAATCGAACTCGAAGGTTTCTGTATGGGCTGGAAAGGCAAGCGTCAGCTTCGAGCCTTTGATGGCTTCAATCACCACCGTCTCGTAGGCGAGGACGGGCTTGTTGGTGACGAGAGTTTTGATCAAATTAAATTTCTGCCCCACGTTGAGGGTCGGTAAATTCTGGCGGAGGTGCATCAAAAGCTGATCTTCAAAGAGATCCACTCGGTCGATACGCGCGTCGACAATGCCTTGATCGTTAAAGTAGTTGGCAATCCGACAATCGTATCCATCCCCATTCAGGGTAATGGTAGCGTGTGAGTTCCCACACCATTCCGCGCTGGTAGAGGAAATCTTCAGCAATTGACCCGACCGACGATCCACAAAGCTACTTCCCATTTGAAGGTATTCGTAAACCCCAGTGCGGGTTCTGCGAATGAGATTCTGCTTCATCACCGGCAGCGCTTCAGGCTTGGGGTCGGTCTTAACTAACTTGCGTGGGTTAAACTGCTCGCGTACCGTAATCAGATCCACCGAAGTGGAGCGGAGTTTCCCGTACTTCATCTGCTTGCCTTCGTAGAGGCAGACTTCAGCGAGGCCCTCGTCCCATTTTTCATGATCAAGCCAACCCGCGTGAGCCAGGTTCGCTACCGTCGCGAGATACAGACCTAGCAGCAGTGAGGAAAAATATGTAGATGTAAGAGTGTATTTCACGTTCATTGTTCCTTTTAAGCCGTCATCGCTTACAAAGCACCTGGGTTAAAAATAGGTAAGGCTTCAAGCGCATCGGACGCTTAAGCAAGAAAGCCGGGAACCGCAGCCACCGCATCAGCGACTTTGGAGGGATCTTTCCCACCGGCTTGGGCTTTCTCGGGCTGTCCCCCACCCCCGCCACCGGCGAGTTTAGCGACCTGACCGATCAGTTTTCCGGCATGGAGTCCTTCGCCAACCAAATCTTTGCTCACGTTCGCGACGAAGGAAGCTTTTCCATCGGCATCCCCACCGAGAACAATGACTCCACGGGTAATCTTCGGGCGAAGTGCATCCATGATTTGACGGAGACCATCCGGCCCCTGCCCTTCGATTCGAGCCGCGAGAAGCTGGTAGCCGTTATGCTCGACCACTTGGCCAAGCAGGTCGTCCACGCTACTCAAAGCAGACTTCGCGGCTTGTTGCTTGAGCTTACGTTCGAGATCACGGTTGGAGGTCAGAAGCGCCTGCACGCGGCCCATCACCCCATCTGGCGTGACGCTCAAGGAGCGCGCCAAATCATTTAAAATTCGATTTTGTTTCGTGGTGAGCTCGACCGCAGCTGTAGCGCAAACCGCTTCGATGCGACGGACCCCAGCAGAAACCGAGGTCTCTTGCACGATGCGGAAGCCACCTATTTCACCGGCGCTATCCACATGCGTACCACCACAAAGTTCCTTGCTGTAACCACCGATATCAACCACGCGCACGAGCTCGCCGTACTTTTCATCAAAGACGGCAATGATGTCAGAACCCTCTACCTCTTTAATCGGAATCTCATTGGTTTCAATCGCGCCGTTCTCCATGATGAAACGATTCACCATGCGCTCGATCTCTTCGAGTTTATCACTCGGGACCGCTTCATGATAACTAAAGTCAAAGCGCAACCGATCCGGTGCGACCATCGAACCCGCCTGACGAATCTCGTCGCTCACCGCTTCGCGCAGGGCATGATTCATGATGTGGGTTGCCGAGTGATGCCGTTCAAGATTGCGACGACGTTGTGTATCGACCTGGGTGGTGACGCTTTCGCCGACGTCAAAACGTCCTGCGTCGAATTCGCCAATATGTAAGATGATCCCTTCGGCAGGCCGCTGCGTATCGCTCACGGTGAAGGTTCCGCTTTCGCAGGAGATGCTACCGGTGTCACCGAGCTGTCCGCCCGATTCCGCGTAAAATGGCGTTTCTTTTAGAAGCACCAATTCGTCGTCAAATACCGCGAGAACTTCGGTCTCCCCACAGGTCGAATCATAACCGGTGAAGGAGGACTGAATGCCTTGAGCCACCAAATCGGCAATTAGATCCGCCGCGTTGTCGTTCAACTTGGCTTTTTGCATGCTGCGGTTGGCCTCCTGCTCCGCATTCAGCGCTTCTTCAAATCCAGCTTCGTCAACCGTCAGTCCGCGCTCGGCGGCCATAAGACAGGTTAGATCCAAGGGAAAGCCATAGGTGCTGTAGAGGTCGAAGGACTCTTCGCCTGAGATAACCGTGTTGCCAGCGTCCATGTTGGAAACCAATTTTTCGAACACCGCGACACCGCGTTGAAGGTTTTTCTGAAAACTCACTTCTTCGTTTTTGATGTCCCGACGGATTGCCTCATCGCGCTCCATGATCGACGGAAAGATCGAGCCGAGAATATCCTGAACCACAGGAACCATCTCGTGCATGAAGGGTTCATTGAGCCCGAGCTTGCGTGCGTAGTTTGCCGCCCGACGCAACAACCGGCGAAGCACATATTTACGGCCTTTCGCGCCGGGAGAAATTCCGTCGCCAATCGCGATGGTCAGGGTGCGGATGTGATCCGCGATGACACGCATGGCCACTGCATCGTCGCCTTCATAGGCGCGACCGCTACGTTCCTTTAACCAATTGATGAGGGGCATGAAGAGCTCAGAATCGTAGTTCGAATCGTGCCCTTGAATGACAGCCACGATGCGTTCGAAGCCCATGCCCGTATCGATATGCTTTGAAGGAAGCTCTTCTAGCGAGCCGTCTTCGCGACGATTATTTTGAATAAACACGAGGTTCCATACTTCGACGACTTCTACCAAATCCGCGTTCACCATCTCGGGCGTGGCGTCGGCATTGGGGGTGCGGTCGAAATGAATTTCCGAGCAAGGCCCGCAAGGCCCAGTGTCGCCCATTTCCCAAAAATTATCCTTCTCGTCGAAACGAAGCACGTGCGACGGGTCGATGTCGGTGAGTGATTTCCAAAGCTCCATCGCTTCGTCATCATCTCGGTAGACCGTGATCCACAGACGTTCTTTGGGCAGTTTCCACACCTTGGTTAAGAGCTCCCATGCCCATTCAATTGCTTCTGCTTTATAGTAGTCTCCAAAGGACCAGTTCCCGAGCATTTCAAAAAAGGTATGATGGTAGGTGTCGACTCCAACCTCTTCGAGATCATTTTGCTTTCCGCTGACCCGAATGCATTTCTGCGTATCGGCGACGCGGGTCTGAGTTGGCTCACGGGCTCCGAGGAAAATTTCCTTAAAGGGATTCATCCCTGCGTTTACAAACATCAAGGTCGGATCGGCGGGCAAGACCACGGGGGAGCTAGGCACGATCTCATGTTGCTTGGATGCGAAAAAATCCAAATACGACTGGCGAATCTCTGCCGCAGTCATCGGAGGGTTGGTTGAACTTGTCATAATGCGCGTACAAATCAGGTTTGACGCAGAGGGAAAAGCGGAAAAGCAGGTTTTTCGCCTTTAGATGCTTCGCTGCAAATCAGATCTCAGCCAACCATTTGAGTGAATCAGCTGATTGGCTGTGATCGGAGGGCTTTTTTCATGGCATGGTGTGGCAAACCAACTTCGTCAAATCGCGGACCATACGTGCAATACCCGAGCGTTTCGTAAAAACCGATGACGGATTCGGGAGCGTGTAAAATCATCTCTGTCGCGCCCTGCTCTTTGGCGACGCGCTCCGAATACGCAACGGCTCGGTCGGACATTTTATTGTCATAACAGCTCAGGATGGCGATACCTACATCGTCGGAGATCCTCTACGTGGGCGAGAAGTCATGTCGCTCGAGGCGCTAAAGAAGCGATACAACTTCACCGGCTTCCGTATGCGAATCAAACAGCGAACGAGCCAATAAGCCCAATTTTGTAAACTTTCAAACCGGTCGTGATTGACCCACAAAGCATGGGGATGCTAGGCACAAAAAGAAGACATCGAGTCTTCACTATTTTACAAATAACAACACTACAAGGGTTTAAATATGAAATACTTTTTACTAGCGCTGACGCTTTCATTTTTTGGCAACTGCTTTGCTGAAGACTTACCTGACCATGCCACAGTTCAGAAGGCATTAAAAAAAATTGTCGCTGAAGACAACGGTGGCTTCGCGCTGAACATGTGGGCGACGATTGTTGACCGTGATGGAGAAGTAACCTTGGTCGCTTTCTCCGGTGAAGAACGTGGCGATCAGTGGCCAGGCAGCCGGGTCATCTCGGCGCAAAAAGCAAATACAGCCAACGCATTTAGTCTCAAGGGACTCGCGCTATCAACTGCGAATCTTTTTTCTGCGGTACAGCCGGGTGGAAGCCTCTACGGTTTACAACACAGTAATCCTGTCGACACCAAAGCGGCCTATGGCGGCGCAGCTGCGAAATACGGACAAAGCAATGACCCACTGGTCGGCAAACGCATCGGCGGGGTAAATGTTTTTGGTGGCGGCTTGGCGTTGTATGATGCAAGCGGCGCAATCGTTGGCGCGGTTGGGGTCAGTGGAGATAGCTCTTGCGCAGACCACAACATCGCTTGGAAACTCCGTGATGCCCTCGAGCTCGACTTCGTTCCTGGTGGAGTGAGCCCAACCAAAGATGACAACATCATCTACGACCTCGAAGGCGGCAAAAGCGCGGGTGGCTTTGGCCACACCGCTTGCAATGAAAAAGTAGCTGAAATCGCTAAGAAATTGCCAGAGTCTCATCCGATCAACAAAGTGAAATAAGCTGATCGTGAAGCAATACCGCTTCAGATTAAACGACAAAGGGCAGCCGTCGCAAGACGCCTGCCCTTTTTCATTCTTAACCCAATGTTGGGACTAGATTTTGCGAAATGAAATGACCGCCTATTTTCAGACCCAGCGCAGCACCAGAGTTTCATCAGAGTTACATCAGAGCAGCACCAGAGCAGCAATTTGATGTCGCCGGGGCAACGCCAATTCATGTTACTTTGCCATAAGTTGGACACCTGCGCTCCTTTAAGCATACGCGACAATTGTGGAGGCCACATGCGCTACGTTACGGACTGCTATGCAACCGAATTTCAGGCCTCGTACAAACCTCCTGCCTTCTGCCTTCTGCCTTCTGCCTTCTGCAGGCCTTCTGCCTTCTGCTGATGCTTCTAGGGGTTGGACTGGCGCAAATCGACTTTGAAGGCGATCAGCTCGGTTAAGATCGCTTACGGCGTAAGGTCTGCGCGAGTTCCCGTGGTTCGCGGGAACCAAGAAGTACCGTGATCCCAATGTAAATTACCAAGCCAATTCCGATGGTAATCAAGACGCCCAAAATGAGATCCAGTTTTCCAGGAAGGAAGCCAAACAGATTCGACAGAGGGGTTACCAAGTACGCGCAACTAATGCCCATAACAAGACCCGCGACCAGAGCACGAAGCGCGCTTTTAAAAATCGTCGGCGTATCTAACTTACCAATGCGGCTGCGAAGTAGGAGCGCCAAGATGATGGCGAAACAAGCTTGGGCCAGCACCGTAGCAAAGGCGAGACCCGCGTGCTTCCAGCCTTCCGGCCAGGTGAAAACAAAAAGGATATTCATCCCGAGGTTAAGTGCAACACAGATCATGGCGACTTTCACCGGCGTCTTTACATCTTTAAGGCTATAAAAGACGGGGACAAACACTTTCGAGAGACTGAAAACAAAGAGTCCAGGCGCGTAGCACATGAGGGCTCGAGAGGTATAAAGGGTCGACTCCGCATCGAAGCTCTTCCACTCAAAAATCATTTGCACGATCGGTTGAGCGAGGAAGAACAAACCTAGAGCGGACGGGATCATGATGTAGAGCAAATTGCGCAAAGCTTCAGAGACTGTGTGCCGGATCTCCTCAGGCGCAGTCTCGGCGCTCTTCGAAAGCGTCGGTAGAAGCACGGTTCCGAAGGCGGTTGCGAACATACCAAGTGGCAGGTAAATCAGGCGTTCGCTAAACTGCAGCGCGGCCACACCGTACTCGACCACATAGAAAGCGAGTCCACGGTCAATCAGTAAATTGATCTGTGCCACGGCTGCGCCCAAAGCGGCCGGGAGCATCAAGAAAATCACCCGCTTAACCTTGGGATCCCAGCAGTCGGTTGAAAATCGAAACGGGAAGCCGTATGTTTTCAACACAGGGAATTGCACCAGAAGCTGAAGAAATCCGGCAATGACAATCGCACAAGCTAACCCCTTCACTGAAGGATGCGACCCCGCTACAGAAGGCGAAAGGAGCACAATGGCCCCGATCCAAACCAGATTCAGAATGCATGGGCTGGCCGCAGGAACCGCGAAGTGCCGGAAGGAATTCAGAATCCCCATCGAGAGCGCCACGAGGCAAATAAAGAAGGTATACGGCAGCATGATCTGCACCAACTCCAAGACCAACTGCACCCGATCCGTCAGGGTGGCGAATCGCAATGCCAGAGCGAGGCCAATTTCGGTCACAACAATGATGCTCAACAAGGTGAGGCAGAGTAAGGTAACAATTTTGGTCGCGAGCTCCCAAGCCTGCGCTTCCCCTTCCCTCTCTTTGGTCTCGACGAAAACCGGAACAAAGGCGGCCGACAATGCACCCTCGCCAAAAAGCCTCCGAAATAAGTTCGGCACCATAAAGGCAAAATAGAAAGCGGAACTCACGGCACCGGTGGCAAAAAAGCCTGCCATAAGAACATCGCGCACGAGCCCAAGTAACCGGCTGAGCATAGTAAACCCGCCGACGGTTCGTACCGACCGCAACAGTTTGGAGCTCATGCTTGGTTAGATGGCGTGGAGGGTAGTTTGGTTGATGAAGTAGCTACGGAAGGATCAGCAGCAGCTCTGGAAGAATTAGCACTTGGTTTAGCCTCAGCACCCGTCGCTTCTGACTTCAACCGCTTTGCTTCCCACTGATGCTCCCGCAATTTGGAATACTTGATGGCCACGCCAAACGCGCTTACGCTGGCAATGATAAAGCCGCGGAGCCCATCCAAAAAGCCGAGCTTAATCACATACCCTTTGAAGAATCGGAAAGGCGGCCGAATGACCACATCCGACAACTTGAAGCGCCGGCCTCCATCAAACTTGTCTTTGGCGCTGATGGACGAGAAGCGGTTCATGGTTTGCAAGTGATCGGTAATGCTATCGTAGGTGTAATGTAAAATGCGTCCTTTTAGGGTTCGCACCGGTCCATCCACGATCACGAGATCATGTGGCTCGTTGCCACCAGTAATCCCCTTGTCCTTACGGAAGAGGCGGAGCTTTGTGTCAGGATACCATTCACCGTGGCGAATCCATTTGCCTAGATAGAAGACCATCCGTGGAAACTGAAACCCATGGTAATGGACTTCATGAGAGAAAACAGCCTGAATCTCATCCCGAAGCGGATCGGAAATTTCCTCATCTGCATCCATCACCAGGACCCAATTGTTGAGCGCGTAATCCCGGCAGACATTGCGTTGCGCGATGTAGCCTTCCCATTCGTTGAAGTACACCCGTTCGGTATATTCCTTGCAGATTTCAACGGTTCGGTCCGTACTTCCGCTATCAATCACGACAATTTCATCGCACCAGGTGAGACTTTCGAGGCAACGACGTATATTTCGTTCCTCGTTCAAAGTCATAACGCAGGCAGATATCTTTTGATTTAACATCTAGGAAATCACCTCGAGCTGCTGAAGTGCATCGATCACTTCTCTGGGAGTTACTCGAGCGAGAGCGGCCCGAGCTTCAGGGCAATCACGCGGAACTTTACGCGAACGAATATCGGAGTGCTGCAAAACCACAGATGAATTGCCAAGCGGCCCGGTTTTACTCGGGTCCGTGATGCCGAAGATCGCCACGGTGGGAACGCCAAGCACCGCAGCGATATGCATGCCACCGGAGTCATTGACGATGGCCGCCTTGCACTGTTTCAACACATCGGTGAAACCACCTAAGGTAGTGCGGCCAGCAAGCGAAACAGCTCGCGGACCTAAACCCGCTTGAACTTCTTCGCAGGAGGTCGCATCGCCATTACCTCCCAGCAGCAGGATTGTGCCCTTCTCTTTGGCCAACAATTCTTTACCCGCTTGAATGAAATTTTCCGCCGGCCATTTTTTTGACGGTCCGCGAGCCGCCCCCGGCGTAAGGGCCCAAAATGGACCATCGAGCCCCGATAATAAACTTTCACTTTCTGTTTTATGCCCCGGCAATGGAGATAAATGAACCGGAGGAAGGGCTGTGAGTTCCGGAACCGGAAGCCCGAGCAGAACAAAGTTTTCTTGGGCTTGATGAAGCCCTTCGGGAAAGCCTGGAACACCGTCGTTTAACAAAGTATTGCGCCACTGCGCATTCATGCCCCGTCGTTTTGGGATTTTAGCCATCCAAGGAATCACCGCACTACGCAACGAATTCGGAAGTACAAAGGCTTCTGAAAATCCACGAGGACGTAAGCGTTTCGCTGTACGTCGTGTCCCATCAAATCCCTTTTCGATAAACTCAAGATCTTGGCTAAAATCGGTGATCCGCCAAAAGTCGGCCAAGCCCGGTTTACACAAAACCGAAATCGACGCATCCGAATTATCTTTGGACCACGCCTCAAGAGCTGGAAGCGCCATCACAGCATCACCCAACCAATTCACACTAACAATTAATACGCGTCTATCCATCAAAACAAATCCTCGAAATCCAATCGTGGAAATTCTTCTCTCCACTTAACATCTCAATTTCAACTCGAAGAAACAAAACCGGAATTTCTAAATCGATATCATTCGGAATGCGAACCGCATCTTTCTCCGTCGTCACCACCGCATCCGCTCCATTTTGAATCGCCGCCATAAAAAATTCAGACAGCTCTTTACGGGTATAGCGATGATGGTCCGTAAAGGTGCGATGCACGATCACTTCCGCGCCCTGACGTTCAAGCTCTTGCTGAAAACCCAATGGCCGGGCAATCCCTGAAAGAGCGAAGATGCGCTTCTCCTTCAAAGAGTCTAAGTCCATTCGTTCCCCACTGCGAATGTGCTGATAGTATTTGGCCGCGTGTCGACACTCGGTAATTTCAGCGTGTGCGTTTAGAGCCCGAAGCGTTTTGCGCAACTCCGGAGATCCATCCCCTTTTGATTTGGTAATGAAAATATAGTCGGCGCGACGAATATTTTTCACCGGTTCACGGAGAAGGCCACGCGGCAAGGTGTAGCCATTTGAAAATGGGTTCGTACTATCAACAAGCACAATACGAACGTGCTGCTTCAGTTTCAAGTGCTGAAAACCATCGTCCAAAATGATGGTATCGGTATTGAAGTGGCGAATGGCATGACGTCCCGAGCGCACTCGATTCGACCCCACAATCACGGGAACCGTTTTTAAGTTACGCGCCAACATGAAGGGCTCGTCCCCACTCGATTCCGAATCCATACGCAGGGTGGTTCCATCCGAGACAACCCCGTCCGCAACAACTTCTTTTTCTGCATTCCGACGGATCTTGGCCTTGAGCCTTTCGCTAAAGGGCTTTTTCTTCTTTTTGTACCCACGACTGAGGATGGCGACGTTGCGACCATTTTGGGTTAAGGCGCGTGCGAAGGTTTCAACCACGGGGGTCTTTCCGGTTCCGCCTGCGGTGAGGTTGCCCACGCTGATAACCTGGCAACCTAAGGTATGGTAACGAAGAACCGCGTTTTTATACATCCAGATCCTCGATTGGGCGACGCCAACAAATACCATGGACAAGGAACGAAGCATGAAGCGAGCCGTGGTTGGCCACACCCCTTCAGCCCGCTCCTCGATGATATCGAGGAACGCCTGCTCAAACTCTTCATTAATCTTCTTGGCCAAACGAGGTAGGTTTCCGTATGCATGAGAGCCTAGAACCAAAAATGAAGGAAAGCGAACAACAAAACACGGTGGATACGTCTTGCGGTGAAAATCATAACGATGTGGCGGACGCCTGCCAAATCGGCAACCGCGAGGGCTATGAAGTCATGGAGAACGCCACAATTTGGCCAAATAACTGGCTAACCCCCTCCCCGATCACCCCATGGTTTGGTCGCGAAGCGCCTTTGCACGTGGATTTAGGCTTTGGCCTGGGTGGCTTCCTCTGCCAAATGGCGGCTCAACATCCTGAAATTAACTTTTTAGGGATTGAGCGGCAACTTGAGCGAATGCGGAAAATCGACCGCAGAGTCGCCTTTCGTAAGCTCGACAACGTGCGGCTCATGCGGATTGAGGCGGGCTACTATTTGACCTACATGCTTCCCGAAGCTTCGGTAGATGTGCTGTACATTCTCTTTCCAGACCCGTGGCCCAAATTACGACACCAACACGAGCGCCTCTTGGGTCCCGGTTTTATTGACGCCATCCACAGAAGTTTAAAACCGGATGGCGTGGTTCATTTCGCAACCGACCACCTGCCCTACTTTCATTTTGCCACCGAACTGGTGGAAGCCGATTCACGCTTCGTACAAATCGGTCATTGGTGGGCCGAAACCAATCCGCCCAAAACCGATTTCGAACGGAAGTTTGAAACATGGAAACCCATCGGTCGCTATTCATTTAGGAAAGCAGACCGGTAAAAATCAATTCGGTAGAAAGCGGATGGTTAGAAAGCCTGGCATCATTGGGATGCCATACCTGAGCAACCGTCCTGTGTGAAAAGGACCGTTGCGTTAAGATCGAAACCCGAAGAATTCGGGCGAGAGCATGAGTGGTAGCATCTTTTCAATCTCGCCATTGAGTGGCAGCAGCTTTTTTAGCGCCGCCATTGAGTGGCAGCATCTTTTCAATCTCGCCATTGAGTGGCAGCAGCTTTTTTAGCGCCGCCATTGAGTGGCAGATCACAAAACGAAGTGTTGGCCTTCACTTACTCCCCGACTGTTCAGGAATGCAGCCCATGCTTCTCAACCGAAAAGCGAACCGTGGAGCCGTCGGGTTCGGGATGAACCACGAGTTGATTAACGATTTGCCGCTTCAGCTCTGTGACGTGAGAAATAATACCGACCATGCGACCACGCCGAAGTTCGTTGAGCACTTTTAAAGCATCTTGCAGCGTTTCTTCGTCGAGGGAGCCAAAACCTTCATCGATAAACAATGCGTCCACCCGGATACCGCCTGAGCGGGCTTGCACCACATCCGCTAGTCCCAATGCAAGCGAAAGAGATGCGAGGAACATTTGCCCGCCAGACAGGGTGTTCACCGGGCGACGTGAATGCGTGTAGGTATCAAATACATCGAGATCCAAGCCTGTCTGACCTCGCTTGTTACGCGCTTGAAGCGAACGCTCTAAAATAAAGCGCCCACGGCTAAGCTCCTGCAATCGCTGAGACGCTTGAGTGAGAACCTCATCTAAGCGTTGCGCGAGGAAAAATCGAGAAAGCGAAATCTTTGGATGTGCTTTGCCGCGGACTTGTTTTGCGAGTTGACCCAAGACTCGGAGTCGCCGTTCGAGGTCGCTCGACTTGCTTTTAAGATCAGCCAATTGATGCAGGACCTGTTCGAGGTAATGGATGTCTGACTGGGTACTATGGCGAGCCGCGACAGCGTCGAGATGGGCCGCCTCTTTCTCTTCGGCATCTAGCCGGAGCGGCTCGAGCTCGGGTTTGCTCCGTCCTTCGAGCACCTCATTGAGACGCTTAATATTTTCTTCGGCTACGTGCCGTTGCATTTCATATGATTTCAATGCGTCTTCCGTATCGACGGCCCAACTTGCATCTCGGCGGGCGGCGACAAAATCATCACGCGAAGCGAAACCGGCATTTTCCCGAGCTAGGACAAACGCTTGATCCGCTTTTGCTCGCGCAAGCTCTGCTTCTTTCAAGCGACGTTGACCGACGCTGAATTGTTCCGAGGCGATTGCGAGTTCTGATTCGGCTCGCTCTTTTTGCGCGGTACGATGCTGGATATCGGATTCGACCTCAGCAGATTTCTTTTTAAATCGCACTAGCTCGGCCTTTAATGAAGCCGCTTCGAGATGCAGATCCTGAACCAAGGAGGCTTCGAGCTTAAATTTTTCCACCCGACGTTGAACCGCGATCTGCTCCCCTTCGAGTTGGCTCAGCTGATTGCAAAGCCCCTCCAATTTTGGGTGAATCGCCTCAAGCGACTGGCGAGAAACCGATTGCTCCGCCTCGAACGCTTTCCGCTCTCGCTGCAAACTAACCACCTTGAATCGCGCTTGCTCCGCCAGCGAAACGTCAGACTTAATCTGCTGAAAAATCGGAGAAAATTCCTTCAAGGTCAAGGGCCAGCTCGCGTGGCCGATCGCCAAATGATCTAGATCATCCTGTTGCTGAAAGCCGTGACTAAGAATGTCTTGCTCCAAAGAAATCAACTCATCACGAGCAAGTTGCACTGCGTGTTCTCCTGCTTTAATTTCATCTTTACTCGGCAAGTCATGCATCTTGGAGGCTGGAAGCGGATGCTCCACACTTCCACAAACAGGACAGGCTTCGTATGCTTCGAGCTCTTGGGCAAGCTCTGAGGCCATGCCCAGTTCACGACGTCGCCGAAGGTCCGTCATCCCCTTTTCGGCAAGCTCAAGCATACGTTGTTTTGGTTTTAAATCAGCAACGAACTCTGCAACCTTTGCGTCGCACTTCTCGCGCTTCTTCAGGAGGCGAGCGTAGTGCTCCGCATCGTGCTGAATCGCCATGAGTTCGAGAAAAGGTTCCGCTTCTTTTTGACGTTCAACCAGCTCAGCTTGGATGGAGGTGATTGCCTCCGCCCCTGAATCAACCTCTTTTCGAAGCCCACTTTCACGTTTACGAAGAACAGCGATATCAGCTTCGGTCGCGGCACGCTTCTCCTGTAAATCATCTAGCTGAAGCACCTCGGGCAGCGCGTTTGAGACAGCCAACATCCCAGCCTGAAGCTCGGCCAATTCACGTGCTAGAGGCACGAGCAATTCGCTTGCCGCATCCGCCTGCTTCATGACAGAGCGAGCTTTATCCAATCGTTTTTCAGCCTGCTTAAAATGCACCGATTCAAGCTTCAAATTTTGCGCCAGGGAATCGGCTTGGGCCCAGGGTGTTTCAATTGATTGCGCCCGATAATGTGCCTCAAGCTGACTGCGCTTTTCCTGCCATGTCGCATCGTCTCGTTTGAGCGCTTGCAACCGATGATGCGCCTCGTCTCGCTCATGGAATTGCTTGGAGATGTTTCGCGCATCCGCCAAGGCTTCGGTCGCGTTTGAGAAAGCTACGGATGCTTTCGCGATACTTGTTTTAGCCTTGGCATCCTGAAATCGAAGCTGCTCTAAATGGGACTCGAGCTGCTCGACTCGAAGCAGTGGTGTATCATCAAGGGTAGCCTGATCCGGCTCAGCATCCCCACCTGCATTCACCTCTTCTGGCGGCGGAAGCACCGCATGCAAGTCCGCCTGTAAACTCGAAAGCAGCGACCGATGCGCCTGGATCGCGCCCTGCGCTTCCGTGTCTAATGCCTTATATTCTTCTTCAACCGCATGTTCGATGTCGTTGTAAAGGGTTGCCTGAAAGAGGTGGTTCAGCAGAACTTCGCGCTTACTTGAGTCGGCTAAAAGGAGCTCTCGAAACCGCCCTTGCGGGATCAGAACCACCTGCATAAACTGTTCTGCGTTGAATCCCAAGACCTCATGGCAGAGCGCCCGAACTTCGGTTTTCTTTTCCGCTAAAATCGTTTCCTTCCCATCGGGCCAAACGCTCAATTCGATCAGCTGCTGCTTTTCAGCGGTGGTCGAAAACCCGCCACTTTTCTTCGGCTTTTTACAGGAAAGGATCCGAAGCACCTTAAAGGTCCGCTTCCCTTGCTGGAAAACAAACTGCACCGTGGCCGGTTCGGTTTCAAGCACATGGTCGCTACGCACGTTTTGGGTTCGGTTGCTTGGTGTTTCACCGAACAAAGCAAAACACATTGCATCGAAAATAAAACTTTTCCCACTCCCGGTCGGACCGCTGATAAGAAACAAGGATTTGGCTGGGATCTGAGAAAAATCGATCACAGTTCGGTGACGAAATGGGCCAATGCCTTCGAGCTGAAGTTCGACCGGAATCATGAGGCGGCCCCTTCCCGATCTGCCGCTTGCTGCTGTTGCAGATGGGCCTCCAAAATCTGCATGGCTTCGTGCTGGTCCGCCGGATCCCAGTCGAACTGCTCGAGAAAAAGGCTGAGCAAATCCGCAGGTTTCGTGGCCGACGTCTTCGCGATTTCGATATCCTGGCTCGGCTTAAGCGCCGGTTGCTCAAGGTGCAAAAGCTGGTGAAACCGATCACGCAGACGAGGCATAGGATCCAAGACATACCCTGTATCCGTTAGCACCGCTTTGACATAGGACGTTTGGTGCTGATCATAGCGAGGCTGGGTCAGCAGGTTTTCCAGCGAGTCTTTTAACACGACAATATCACGTGGTGGAGTTAATGGAATCGACGTGATGTCAATCTGTCCATCCGCCTGCACATCGAGGCGAAGCATCTGCTTCTCATCTTCGGCTTCGGAAAAAGAATACGGCATCAGCGAACCTGAATACCGAATGGTGGGCGAGCCGGCTGATTGCGGGCGGTGCAAATGCCCGAGCGCGACATAGTCAAATCCTGCGAAAAGTTCCGCTGGGGTTTGGCCTGAATTCCCAACAAAAAGTTCGCGTTCGCTCTCAGAATCTTGCCCTCCCGTCACATAGGCATGCCCCATGAGAATCGAAGGGACCCCCGCCTCTTGTCCCGACCGCGCCTGATCAAGCGCCGCTTCCGTGGCGGCTAAAAAATCTCCGATGTCTGGCCGGTCGAGTGCGCTTTGTACCGGCCCCGTCTCGACAAAAGGCAGGCAAAACACATCCGTATGCAAGCCTTCCGAATCGGTAAAACGAACTGGCTCGTGAAGACGAGTAAATTGGCTACGAATATGAACCCCAGTGGATTCGAGGACGCGGTCTGCAAAACCCAAGCGACTTGGCGAGTCATGGTTACCCGAAATAATCGCGGCAGGAATATTCAACGCGGCCAAGGAGGTAAGGAAATTGCTAAACGCGCGCACCGATTCCGGAGGTGGGATGGCTCGGTCGTATACATCCCCTGCGAGAAGGAGGCCGTCGTACCCGTTTTCTAATTCGGCAAGGACCTGCCCAAGCATGACCTCTTGGTCAGCCGCGAGTGAGGCCGCATAAAGCGAACGACCCAAATGCCAATCTGCGGTGTGAAGCAACCTCATGATCACATACGTAAAGAGAGAATAAAGGAGGGCGGGAAGAAAGTCTCAACCGGACAATATAGCCGCAGCACGACTAAATCTCGAAGAGGACTCCCTGCTTTTCGAGCTGGTTGTATTTCTTCTGATCGAACTTGTAGAGGCGGGCTGCGCGATGGGCCACGTCCTTTTGCACTTCGTTCAGGTCAACTAAGAGATCGATTTTAGAAATCTTTTTCCGGAAATTTCGTTTGTCGAGCGGTTTACCGAGAATCTGTTCGTACATCGCCTGCAATTCACCGAGGGTGAATTTTTCGGGCAGTAATTCAAAACCAATTGGCTGATAGCGAACTTTGCCCTTCAAGCGTTGATGCGCGATTTCGAGGATTTTTGCGTGATCGAAGGCAAGCGTGGGAAGGTCATCTAGGCAAAACCAAGCCGCGCTACGGGCATCCGTGGTTGCTTCGATGCGGTGCTCATTCAGGTTAACCAGCGCGAAATAACTTACCGTGACAACACGTTCGCGTGGATCCCGTTTAATTTCCCCGAAGGTGTACAGTTGCTCAAGAAAAGCTCCGTCGATTCCCGTTTCTTCGCGAAGCTCGCGTGCTGCCGCCTCATCGAGTGTTTCGTCTGGATGCACGAATCCACCGGGAAGAGCCCATGAACCTTCAAAAGGCGGGATGTCTCGCTGGATCAACATCACCTTCAATTCATCATCTAAACCAAACACCACGCAGTCCACCGTGAGTGCGGCACGTGGGTATTCATAGCTGAATGTTTTTTTACTCATATGTCCTTCAAAATGATTCTAAAGGGACAGCTTCGGTAGGGTCAAGGCAATCTAAACTGCTGAACCTGTTGCGACAAAAAAACCTGCCGATTACCGGCAGGTTTAAAAGTTTGTCTTTCGAAAAAGAAGCAGAGCTGAATTACTCAGCAGCCGGTTTGTCGTCTGCTGCGTCGTCGTCTGCTGCTGCTGCTGCGTCATCGTCTGCTGCGTCGCCGCCTTTTTTGAGGCTACGGATGAACGCGACCATGGCCTTCACATCGTCTTCAGGAATGTCTGGACGGCCAGCCATAAGCGGGCTTCCACCGAATGCAGCTGCACCCTTTTGGATAATCGCAGTAAGATCTTTGTCGGAGCCTTTGACCCCATCTTTGTCGGTGTCGTAGGCAAAATCACCGAGCGCGAAATCACGTGGCTTTGGATTTAACGCGGCAGCAGCGGCCCCGTCACCTTTACCGGTAGGACCATGACAGGCGAAACAGGCGCCAATCCCATTGTAAACCGCTTTACCTTTTTCGATGAGCGCTTCGTCAGCATGTGCTGAACCCAGCAGGAAACCGAAAGGAATCAGAAGAGAAAGAAGAAGTTTGGCTGATGTTTTCATAAGAATCTATTTTTCGTCAATTTTTGTACCTCAAGTTATAAACCCTCGGAACCGCTTTTCAATACATAAGACGCACCGAACCCGAAAGAAATTCATTACCCGAGGATATTCAAAACAGGGGTAACTCTTGCCTAAAGCACCATATACGTGACATGAATACACACATGGATCTTTTCGAACAATCTGGAGCGGAGCATAAGCGGAAAGCGCAACCGCTGGCGGCCCGTATGCGCCCTGATACGCTAGAAGACATCGTCGGCCAAGAGCATATCTTAGGCGAAGGGAAATTGTTACGGAGGGCTATCGAGGCGGACCGAATTGGCTCAATCATTCTCTACGGCCCACCAGGAACCGGGAAAACCAGTACGTCCGAGGTGATCGCGAAGGCGACAAAACGGCGCTTTGAACGCTCCAGCGGAGTGCTTTCCAACGTAGCCGAGCTTCGAAAAATTCTCGAAGCAGCCAAGCACCGGCTCAGTATGTGCGGGGAAGAAACGATTTTGTTCATCGATGAAATCCATCGCTTTAACAAAAGCCAGCAAGACATTCTTCTCCCATATGTGGAAGAAGGAACCATCACCTTGATCGGGGCAACCACTCACAATCCCTTCTTTTTCATCAACACCCCGCTGACCTCACGATCCCAAATTTTTGAGCTTCAGCCTCTATCCGTAGAAGCCGCAACCGCGCTATTGCATCGCGCGGTCACGGATCCAAGAGGGCTCGGAAAGCTTGAGATCAAAGTGGATGATGACGCGATCCGTCACTTGGCCAATGTGTGCGAAGGCGATGCGCGCCGTAGTCTCAACGCATTGGAAATTGCTGCGCTCACCACCCTTCCTGGCGAAGACGGGAAAATCCATGTCACTAAAGCCGTCGCCGAAGAGAGTATTCAAAAAAAAGCCATCGCCTACGACCACGATGAGGATGAGCATTACGATACCATTTCGGCTTTCATTAAAAGTGTTCGGGGGTCGGCTCCACAAGCCGCGGTCTATTGGCTGAGTAAAATGTTGTACGCGGGCGAAGACCCTCGCTTCATCGCACGACGCTTGATTATTCTTGCTTCCGAGGACATTGGCAATGCCGACCCGCAGGCCCTCCCCTTGGCGGTGGCGGGAATGCAGGCAGTTGAATTCATCGGCATGCCTGAAGCGCGGATCACCTTGTCGCAGGTGACGATCTATCTCGCCACGGCGGCAAAAAGCAACGCGTCCTATTTGGCGGTGAACGAGGCCATGCAAGAGATTAAGGGCGGACGCACTCAAGCCATACCCAAGCATTTACGGGACAAGCATTACAAAGGCGCAGAAGAGCTGGGGCATGTGGGGTATCAATATCCCCACGATGCTCCAAATCATTTTGTGGATCAGGAATACATGCCGCACGATGCGACCTATTACCGGCCAAGCGATCAGGGATTTGAAAAGAAAATCTAGCAGCGCATGGCCTATTGGGATGACTTGAAGCGACAAAAGGAAAGCTCTGATGGTTCATCAAAACCCTGAAGCTTGGCTTTAACAAGATGGGTCGTCTTAAACGAGATGATATCAACCTGTCGGCGGTTGGAAACCGCCGCTCCTTGGCCTTCGGCGGATCACTACTTTTAGAAATCATGCGACCCATGTCCTATTGGGATGACTTGAAGCGACAAAAGAAAAGCTCCGATGGTTCACCGGGACCCTGAAGCTTGGCTTTTTCAAGATGGGTCGTTTTAAACGAGATGATATCTGTGAACCTGTCGGCGGTTGGAAACCGCCGCTCCTTGGCCTTCGGCGGTTCACTACTTTTAGAAATCATGCGACCCATGGCCTATTGGGATGACTTGAGGTGACAAAAGAAAAGCTCCGATGGTTCATCGGAAAGATGGTATCAACCTGTCGGCGGTTGGAAACCGCCGCTCCTTGGCCTTCGGCGGATCACTACTTTTAGAAATCATGCGCCCCATGGCCTTTTGGGATGACTTGAGGCGACAAAAGGAAAGCTCCGATGGTTCATCGGAAAGATGATATCAACCTGTCGGCGGTTGAAAACCGCCGCTCCTTGGCCTTCGGCGGATCACTACTTTTAGAAATCATGCGACCCATGGATGTGGCGCAAGATTTTTCCCGATGGCTTCGATGAATCAAACAGCTTATGGCGCTGGCGCTGGGGCAGGAACTGACGCAGGAGCACCATCAGGAGGGATCGCAGTAGGATTAACCGCCTTGTTGATTTCTTCGAGCAAGCCTGTTCCGCGTGGATTCACCGCGATTACTTTTCCATCGCGTCCCAACAAAAAATCGCTCGGCACCCCGACTAGCCGGAGTTTTTGCGCGAACTGATGTTTGGGATCCGCATCGTAGCACTGAGGCCAAGTGATACCGCTTTCCGCAACAAAGGTTTTTAAACCATCAAGATCCTGATCCTGAGAAAAGCCAATGGCGCTAAAGCCTTGTGGCCCATAAAGCTCCAAGGCTTGCTTAATCGTTTCTTTTTGCGCTTTGCAGATATCGCAATTGGTCACCCAAAAATGGAGTAAGACGACATCACCAAGGTAGTCTTTGAGGTCCACAGGCTTCCCATCCAGATCGGTAAACGCTCCTGTTATGGGGTCGCCAATATCCGGCATTTTATATTTCTTCTCGATTGCTGCGAGCTTCTGATCGATCTCGTCAAAAACGGGGGTCCCCTTCCAATCTGTCCGCATCCGTTCAGCAAACTTTTTTGCCAGGAGACGCTGGGAGAGCTGGTATTGGATTTGCTGGATTGGAATAATGGTTTGATCAATGAGATGGGTTTTCGGAACTTCAGTGACGGTGCGATAGTATTCATACCTGCGCTGTAACCAGACCAGCATCCCGCTGTAATCATTTCGCTTTTGAAGCTGTTCGAGCACGAGGTTGATACCGGTCAATTTATCTGTGGCCTCTGGATTCGCATCCAAATAGGTCGCCATACGCGTCATTAAATCCCGCGTCATCAGGGCATGAACATCCGCCACGGAATTCGTCGCAAAACTTTGCTGAGGAAGCAGCGGCAGGATAACAAAGAGGGAGAGAAGCAGGGTTTTCATGATCGTTTGATTCGACATAACCGGGTGGTAAATTAAAAATCAGGTTTACCCATGATGTATCGAACCTGCCCTTTCTGGCAATGCAATTCAGCCGGAAGATTTCCGATTGTGAAAACGTTGTGTATGGAAACGTCAGCTCAGGGAGATGGGTAGACGCGCAGACGATAAAAGCGCGTTGGGGCAAACAAATTCACCGGGTACTGATTCTGCGGCGGAGTTGCGAGAATTCCGCTAGCGAAGGTGGTATAATTCGTATGCGGAAGCGAACTCGTTTCAATTGAGTAGGACCAGGAATTTGAACTCGCCCAATAGACCATATCGTTAGCAATGGTGAAGTCGGAAATGATCACACTTGGAAGCACAAGCGGGGACGGAATAGCAGACGCTTGGGCTCCTAGGTTGACTGGGCCGGTTACAACAAAGTTGATCGCGTTGCCGTTTACCGTTGCATTGGCCGGCGCACCAATCCAATTCGCAAAGGCATAACCACTGTTCGTGACAAAGCTATAGCTGAGGAAAGATCCAGCCGGAACCCAGGTCGAACCGACACCTGGCGTCGTACCGGATGTCGGGGTGATGGTTCCGTTGGTCGATGCCTGAATGTCGACGAAGTACTCGGTATTCCAATCCCAAATCACGGCACGGTCCTGATTCATTGTAAAGCTACCGGACCCATTCCAGCCCGTGCTCTGATATCGAGTCAGCCCCGAAGTCACAGTGGCAGACGCAAGGCTTGGCGTGACGACATCCCCGTGGGCGAAGGTCGTCATCCCAACCGGCGGACTTGGATTTCCGTAGGGGCTAATCACAGTCAGGGTATACTCTTTCAGTTTGAAAACAGGATTAAAGGACAATGGGCCCGTAACCGTCAGCACAAGTGGATTATCGAAACGTTGCGCGGAGGGAACCCCTTGCCATTCAACAAACTCATACCCAGACATCGGAATAGGCACATAGGATAAATTAAGTCCGAGATCTTTCCAGCCAATGCTCCCGCTTACCGCGCCACCGGCTGACGGGGTCACCATCACCCGATGCTGCGTTTTCCAGAGCCATTCTAGGCTCGAATTTTGCGTGATGCTAAAGGAAGTAATTCCCGTTCCTGTCCCCGAGCTTACGCTTCCGCTTCCGCTCCACCCAGTCGGAAGGTAACGAGTTTGTCCGGAGGGATCGGTCACGGTGGATGGTGCAACGGGGCTGACCACGCTATTCACCGGTAGCATGCTCGTACCCACGATCGGAGAAGGCGATCCGTAGGGACTAATAACCTGCAGCGCAACCGGAGCTAGGACAAAGGTCGCAGTCACGGATCGGGCCGAGTTCATCGGCAGGATTATTTGATTCCCAGAAATAGTTGCGCCACTGGTGTCACCACTCCAACCACTAAAGGTCCAACCGGTGGCCGGCGCGGCGGTTAAGCCACGCGAACTTCCGGAAAGCTCCCACGCACTCGCAGGCGTGATACCGCCACTGTCAGTAATATTTCCGCTTCCGATGGTCTGAGTGGTCAACTGATAATCCGTCTCCCAATTCCAGGTCAGGCTGCTGTTCTGCGTGATCGGAAAACTGGGCACGCTCGTTCCGAAGCCCGAGCTGAGATCGCCGGTTCCCGAGTATCCAACACAGCGGTACCGTGTGGTTCCGCCGGATACAACCGGGCTTCCAGATAGAGAAGGAGCGATCGACATTCCAGAACTGTAGGTGGTGATGCCCACGGCAGGAATTGGAGCACCGTATGGAGAAGCCACCAATAGATCAACCGGCCCGGGCGAAAAGTTCGCGAGATAGGTCAGACCCGAGTTTACCGTAAGCGATAAAGGATTTGAATTCGATGTAGAAGATCCGACCCAATTGTTAAAGAGGTAGTTCGCAGCTGGGGTCGCGGTCACATTCAAGACCGTCCCTGCGCTGTACCATCCGCCAGTTGAGCTCACGGAACCGTTTGCCCCTGCCCCGATGGTCACGAGATACTCGGTTTGCCACTGCCAGGTAATCGAACTATTTTGGCTGGCCGATATCCCTCCGGTCGATGCACCCGATCCAGAGGCAGGAACATCGCCGCTACCCGTCCATCCGGTACAGACATAGCGGGTGCTTCCAACCGTAACCGGAGAAAGCACCGAGGCGGTATAGGTCGACCCACAGGTATAAATTGTTCCGCCGACGCCAGGAGTCGGAGATCCCTGTGTGGAATTCACCGTTAGCAGATAACCTAGAGGGGCAAAGTTCGCCACGAGGTTTTCGGCTTGGCTCATGGTGACGGTGATCGGGTTGGCACCAGAAGCAATGGAGCCGGTCCAGCCAGTAAACTGTTGGCAGGCATTCGGAGTGGCGGTCAGAGTAACCAAGCTTCCTGCCGCGACCCAACCCGTGGCGACATCCACGGTCCCAGCGCCATCAACCGATGTGGTCAAGAGGTATTCTGTGTCCCAATTCCAGACCAGAGATGAATGAGCCGAAGCCCCCACGACAGAGACCGAGGTACCGGATCCGACGGAAGGAATATCTCCCGTACCCGTCCAGCCCGAGCAAAGGTAGCGCATCATCCCACCCGCGGCCAAGACAGGCGATGCGACGGATGCGTTGTAGTTCGCCCCACAGCTGTAGCTACTGACACCCACCGCCGGCACAGGCGATCCGTAAGCAGAAGTCACGGTTAAATCATAGGATTTCAGCGCAAAGGTCGGCTGTACCGTTACCGCACTGTTCACGGGAAAGCTGAAAGGGTTGGCGCTTCCACTGACTGAACCACTCCAGCCGGTAAACACATAACAAGGCGCGGGGGTAGCCGTAATCGTCTGCATCGATCCAGCCGGCTTATAGCCACTACTCAAGCTCACGCTACCATTCGCTGGCACCGCAGCAGACATCACATTGACATAATAATTTGTCTGCCAAAGCCAGGTCAGACTCCCCGCTCCTGTCAACATTATCGGCCCAAGGCTTGAGCCTGTTCCACTTCCCGAAAGACCGCCACTGCCAATCCAGCCGGAGCAGCTATACTGAGTCGTCCCACTCGTCACGGGGCTAATCACCGAGGCGCTGAAGGGAGTCGTCACCGATTGCATGGCGCAGCCAACGCCAGGCGTCGCGCTGCTGTACTGCGATGTGACACAGATGAACGCGGTCGTAGGTGGCAAGTTGGTCACCCGAAGTAAGTATTCACCATGCGTCCCTGCCCCACTGACCTGAATCTGAAGTGGGGTTGCGCTTGCTCCGGGACTGTAGCTCACCGAACTTCCGCCCGTGGCCAAAACGGCTCCAGAAACACCATCCAGCACCTCAAGTTGAGGGCTCAAATTATGGAATTGATTTACCGGACCATGTTCGTGCGTCAGCAAGGTTGCTTGCACCGGCTGATTAGGCATCGACGTGACCTCATAGACATCGACGACGGGCAATTGAATGAGATTTGGGGTTACCAGTTCCACATCCAACTGATAACTTCCCGCCGTGTAATCCCAGGAATCTGCCACGACAAAATATGCCCCACTATAATTAAAATTCGTGTAGACCAAACGTGACTCACGCTGCACCCCGGACACAATATCGTCGTTGATAGCAATCTGGGAACCGTTACGGTCGTACAAACGAACCGTTGGATCTTCAAGTGTCCCCAACCCAGATTGTTGCCCCCATTCTTCGATGGTAACCGTATCTCCCGGCGAGGCGTAAAAACGATAAAAGTCCCAATCGACATCCCACGGTTCATCGATGCTCCCCGTCACGGAATAGGTGTAGGTGTTTGGCGCAGACGATGTCCAATACGGAGAAATCGACTGCGCGTAAACCAAGTCGCCTTGGCTTCCACCCAAGTTTCCATCATCGTTCGGCTCAATTTCAACCGGCTGACTTGTTCCATAATCCGGCAGACCGCCAACCACATCCAACATCGGAACCAAATCCTGCGCTTGGCCAGCAAACCCATTCTTTCTCTGATTAAAGGCTGCTAGCTCGGTGACGGTCAGGACATAATCCCCGAAGCCGTTGACCGAGATGTCGACTCCTGCGCTGGCCGTGACTTCGAGTTGTCCCTCCAAAGCAATGGAGCTCACCCCAACCGTTCCCAGTGCGGGTCCAGCGATTTCCGAGACATTCGCATTCAAACTACCGGGGCTAATCATTCGAATTGACACCGTAACCGGACCACTTACCGGCACTTGGTAGTTACGAATTTCGGACGGAAAATGACTGGCGAGAATAGAGCTGCGCCCTACGAGACCATTCAAAAGCAATCGGGCATCGGTTCCAGACTGGGTGGCACCATTATCAACCGGGAAATCCGCATTCAAGGCTTCGACTAAGCTATAGGTGCCCGTCCCAGACATGGTGGAGATTTCTAACTGGTAACTGCCGGCCGAAGACACCATGAACGGGGGCAGACGTACCTCCGTTCCGGGCGACCCCGAGACACTAGAAAGAACCGTACCGCCTGCGGTTCGGAGTTCACATTTCAGACTTAGCCCAGCCGAGGGTTGTACCAAGGCGGCGTAGAACTGATCTGCATGTAAATCCACGAGGAAGGCATCCGTATCTCCGCTGTGTGCATATCCTTCCGTGCGCCGATCCCAAACGGAATGGCCTTGAGGCGGAAGCGAGCGCCAGTCTCCTAAGTTGGTAAGCGGCCCTAGATCAATTGAGTATCCACCAGTAAAACCGACATTGGGATTACCAAATAAATCAAGCAGCATGCCGGCCAAAAGAACCACATCAAGAAAACCTTCTTCGGACACGCCACTAACCACCAAGCGAACTTGATTCCCAGCCACGAGGCTGACTCCAGTAACCTGCCCCTGACTTACATAAAAATCACTCGCGGCAAGGCTGGCCGGGTCAATGCTTTCATTAAACAGTAAATCGAAAGTGGTGAAGGGAAGTGAATTCACCGAAGACAAAGCGGGCATACCGCTAGTGACGGCTAAAGGAATCGCGTCATACAAAAAGGAACTCGACCAAGCGGTTAGGGGTACTCCATCCGCACGTAGGACCGCACCTGCCGCAATGCTCATGTTCTGACTACCCTGGGTCGATACGGGCGACGTCGTGAATTGAAAATTCGCGACTTGAGATCCAACGAGGCTCACACTATTCGCGGGCATCCCATTCACCAAGAGATCACTCCCCTGAAGGGTGGTCGGATTGATGGGTTCCGAAAAGGTTACACTAAAGGTTGTCGGGGCGCTGGTCACCACACTGCCTTGCTGCGGCACACTATCAATCACGGTGAGGCCGAGCAGTTGTAAACTGTTATAGAGATTGAGGCGTCCATTAGAGACAACCTTCCCCGTCAGGCTTGTCGTAACATCCACCCCATTTAAAATTGCGTCTCGGATACCGATGTAGGATTGCCCAGGCGAAAAGCTCCAGAGGTACGAAGCGGCGGAGGCGACCATCGGCGAGGCCATGCTTGTCCCATTCAGGTAAACATAGCCACCGTTACTATAGGTGCTTAAAATACTTGAGCCTGGCGCTGCGAGATCAACCGAGGTCGCTCCAAAATTTGAATAGCTTGCAAGAGCATCCGTACGCGTTGTGGCCGCCACCACCACCATGTTATCGTAGCCATAGGACGCAGGATAGACCGGCGAGGAATCATTGTCGTCCCCGATATTATCGGTGCCACCATTGCCAGCTGAGACAACAAAAAGTTGCCCCGCATTTCTTGCGTTGGCGATGGCGAGTGAGAGCGAACTCGATGGACCATTCCCTCCCCAACTATTGTTGGTCAGCCGAACTGGCTCGCCTGCCTGCATCATGATACGCGCATAATTCACGCAGTCCGTCGCATCTCCGGTCGATCCATTGCCGCCCGGCCCGAGGAACTTGAGCGCCATGATACGAGACTTCTGACTGATCGACGCTACGCCACCTGAATTAGAGGTTTCAGATGCCACAATGCCCGCGACATGCGTTCCATGCCCGACATCATCACTCGGGTCCCCATCCCCATTTTGAAAATCGTAACCATGCACGTCATCAATCAAACTATTTCCATCGTCATCGATGCCATTGCCCGGAATCTCACCTGGGTTGGTCCACAAATTGTTTACCAAGTCTGGATGCGTCAGCATCACACCCGTATCGATCACGCCACAGACAACAGAATTATTCCCCTGAAAAATATCCCAAGCTTCGGGAGCATCGACATCGGCATCGATCACACCACCACCTTGCCCTGTATTATTGAGAGCCCACTGCACTCCGAAGGCTGGATCATTTGGAATCGTTTGTGTGGCGCTGACAAGATAATCCGGTTCGGCAATGGCGATATCCGCCGTCTCCGATTGGAACCGTTTCATCATCGCCTGTAGTGGCGTACGCCCAGGTTCCGCGAAAGAAACGAGATACATGTTTTCCGTAAAACAATCGCGGCGAATTTTCGCACCGAAACGAGTCGCGATTTGCTTTAGTCGATCAATGGAGGTTCCGGGTTGCGTGTGCACCAAGAGGTGATCCGCCACGTAAACAACATCCCGCTGTGGTTCAGGCAAAATTTCACCGGTGATTTTGGACCGAGAAAACCACTGTTCCGACACGAGGGTTGGATGCTTAAAATCCGTCTGGTAGAGAGATACCAATCGCTCACCGTCTGCGTCAGAGACTACCTCGGAAGAGAGGAACTGAGCTTCCTTTTGCCGAGAGAGAATCGAGGACATCGGCAACGCTTGCTGCGGATCAGCGGGATCAAGCTGAAGCGCGGTGGTCAACCGACCCGTAGCTCCGTTCGCCTGCTGCGAAGAAGTCGCCGGTGGGAAAGAAAGTGGTGGGAAAGAAAGTGGGGGAAAAGAAAGTGGAGGGACGATTTCAGGTTTGCCATTGAGTGGCAGACTGCCTTTTGAAACTTGCCATTGAGTGGCAGATTTTTCCGTCGGTTTAACGGGAGGATTATGAAGGTCCGAGCCGGATGGTGAACGGACAACCTGCTCCGCAGAGATAGGCGGAAGCGGTTTCTCTCCTTTGCCAGATGTATTCCGCGAGTCATGGCTACACAGAAAAACGAGCAGGCACGCGGCGAGGGCAAACCCAGTCGCGATGCAGGCTGTTCGGGGATTTATTTTACCGGAAGAAGCTATCATACGCTTCTAAAAGACTAGATCATGAACAGAGGTTTGTAAAATGATGCGGGAGGCAATTTCACGAAAAACGCCTTAAAAAGGGAGCTTTCGGGTTTAAATTCCCAATAAGTCCTGCACATCTTCCCATTCGAGCTTATTCATCACTTGCTCGTCACTACTCAGGGTTGCGTCGATGATCTTTTTCTTCTTTTCCTGCATCTCGAGAACCTTCTCTTCGACCGTCCCTCGGGCGATAAGTTTTTGCGCGTAAACCGTGCGTTTTTGACCGATCCGGTAGGCTCGGTCGGTGGCTTGGTTTTCTACTGCGGGATTCCACCAGGGGTCGAAATGGATGACCATGTCAGCTCCGGTTAGGTTCAAACCCGTCCCCCCCGCTTTGAGGCTAATCAAGAAGGCTAGAATGTCAGGATCTCCATTGAAGCTCCGGACAAGGTCTTGGCGTTTCTTGGTCGATCCATCGAGATAGTTGTAACGGTACGAACGTTCTTCGAGCGCTTCACGAAGGATACTGAGCATCGAGGTGAATTGACTGAACACGAGAACTCGATGTCCACCACTTTTGGCTTCGTCGAGCATCTCGAGGAAGGTGTTGAGTTTCCCCGAAGGGTCTTTGCTATCGAGTCCGGGCATTTTAAGGAGGTCGAGGTGACAGCTCGCCTGACGCAGGCGGAGCAACATCTTGAAAATCTCCATGCGCGATTTGTTGAAACCTTTGGCGCTCACCATGTCGGCGATTTTGTTCTGCGAGAATTCGAGGATCTCTTTGTAGACTTTTTTCTGGTCCGCCGTGAGAGTGCAGTACATCACCTTTTCAATTTTGGGAGGCAGATCTTTGGCGACGTCTTTCTTCAGGCGGCGGATCAAGAAGGGATGCAGTTTACGACGCAATTTGGTGAGGGCAAAATCGCTCTCGTCCCCTCCCCGCTTAATGGGCGCTTCGTAGTTCGCTTTGAATTGTTCGTAGGGACCGAGGTACATTGGCATGAGGAAATTCATGATCGACCAGAGGTCTGTGACCGAATTTTCCACTGGAGTACCAGTTAGGGCTAGGCGATTTCCCGCGTTAAGCTCTCGCACCGCTTGCGCATTCTGACTGGCTTGGTTCTTGATATTTTGTGCTTCGTCTAGGGCGACGATGGAGAACTCAATCCCACGAAGTTCATCGATATCCCGACGGACCAAACCGTAGGAGGTGACGGAAACATCATGAGTTGCGATTTCTGGGAAGCGGGCTTTTCGCTGCGGCCCGGTGATATTTAGAAAGGATAATTCGGGGGTAAACTTCTCGCCTTCCTCGATCCAGTTTTCCACCAAACTGGTTGGGCAAACGATGAGTACCGGTTTATCATCGAGCTTGTCATTAGCCCGCGACATTTGAATCCAAGCCAAGGTTTGCAGGGTTTTCCCCAAGCCCATTTCGTCTGCAAGGATTCCGCAGAAGCCTCGGTTCTCCCAATAGCGCAGATGGACAATACCTTCTCGCTGATACGGCCGTAAGGTTTTATCGATGCGATCACTCAATTCGACTTTTGCGTCGAGTGCGCCGTCCCGATTTTGTGCCCGCGCATTGTCTACCCAGTCGCTCGAGGCATCAAAATCGACCCCATCCAAGGCGTTGAGCGAGGAATGGATGTACGCGCTATGAATCTCATTCATTTTGAATCGACCCGGTCCGCTCCCCTCGCCGGTGGCGCAGTCATCAAAAATAGTGCTCATGGAGGCGACGGCATCGTGATCGAACAGCACCTTTTTGCCGTTCATTTCGACGTAGGAATCCCCCATTCGAATGGCGCGTTGGATATCGGAATTGGATAGGGTTCCTTCCGAGGTTTCGAATTCAAAGCCGACTTCGAACCAATTTCCGCCTTCGCCACGCTGAACATCGACCACGGGGGTAACAAATTCGACATCTTCGAGCAGGGCATTAATGCGCCCTTCCAAATCGACTTTCCAACCTTTGCGGCGGATCACAGGTAAGCTGGAACCTAGAAAGTTCATCACTTGACGGGTGCCCACAATGGCCTGTAGGGCGTCGCCAACTTGACCACCAAACCCGTAGGCGAACAGGCTTTCCAATGCCTTCTCTTCCATGGCGGGATTGCGGACTCGATAGCGCAAAAGATCGTCTTCATCGGGAATGGCAAAGTCACCTGCGGAATCATTTTTGCCCGCGACCAGTTCGATGTCATCGCCATAGCGTGCATACAGGATTGCACTCAAGGAGGCGGGGCTGCCTTTTATTTGCAGACGGAAACGCGGCTGGGCCGGCCAGGTATCGAATGAGTCCTGATCTAAATCGGTTTCAACCGGAACGGCTTGCTGGATGTGCGGCAACTCAGTTTTTAAGAACCGCGGCACGTTAGCCCGGTCGATAACAATCGGGCTGTGATAAATCGAATGCATGGGTTCGGGAAGCACCCGAGCCAACTGAGCGAAGGTGCCATTTTGGCAAATCCAGCCACTGCGGCGTTGTACTAAAGAGGTGTACTCATCTTCCGGAGCTGCGTCCGGCATAAGGGGATGAAATTGAAGCACCATCTCACCGGAAAATTCGTCTAAGACCAACTTGAGTTTGGAATCAATTTTTTCGGCTTGGACTTGGAATTGTTCGGGGCCGTAAATGGTTTTACCTCGGACGAGATCGAGAACATTGAGAAAGTCAGCGAGACTCATTTCGATTTGGCCAGAAGCAGGGCCCTCCGCGATATCTTCAAGGACAAACAGGAGGTTTTCATCCGCTTCGGAGAAGTGCAGAGGGACATGCGATGGAATCGCGTCGGCAAAATTTTCTTTTCCGTCGTAGGAGATGCGGATCATGACGGGAACCGCATCGATTTTTGCGCCTTGGCGCCAATGCTCGGCTAAGCCGATGAGAAGGCGGGCGGGTTTGGCACCGGGAAAGTCTGCCGTGACTCGTTGCAGGTATTCGTTTTCATCAAAGGAAGCCAAGCGCTCAGCCCGACGTTGTTCTTGCTCAAGTTTTTGTTTCCGCTCGGGATTGCTGTAGATGCGGAGAAGTTCGAGGCATACGGCGATGACATGGGCGCAGATGATTCCGCGTTCGCGGTTATCTGAACAGGGGCAGAAGTTTTCGGCGGAGGAATCGTCGAGAATCCGAACCTTGGTACGCAAGGGCCGGGCGCTCCGGAGGATTTCACCGGTTACAATCCGATTTTCATACTTTACCCCCGCCACCATGTTTTCTTTGTGATAGCGCATGGCATCGCTGAACACACCTGGGGTTGACCAGCCTTCGAGAATTTTTCGCGTAATCGGGAGCATGATAGAAGTGTGATGGTTGGTCAGAGGAGATGGTCAGAGGAGATGCTCAGAGGAGATAGATAGTATGCCCGGAGGCCTAAGAGTAGTTGGCGTATGCAATGATGACGTATGACTGTAACCGTCCTGTGTAGCAGGTGGCCAAAAGCGACTCAAGCATCGGGTTGGGTTTTTCCGGAATGTCTGGATTATGACACAAAAACGGCTCGGAATAACCGAGCCGTTTTTGAGATCCCGGATGCATCGAACGCATCGAACGCATCAAAAGCATCGATGCATCGGGCTGTGTTCTCGTGGAGGCTTAGCCGCCGTCGAGACCTGTGATCAATTTGATCAGCGGGAGGAAGAGCGCGATTACGATGGTACCAACGATAAACGCGAGGGCCACAATCATGACTGGCTCGATGATCGAGGTGAGTGCGTTCACCGCATTGTCTACTTCTTCTTCGTAATTGTCAGCGATCCGCATGAGCATATCAGGAAGCTCACCGGTTTCTTCGCCGACTTCTACCATGGAAATTACCATAGGAGGAAAGAGCTTGGTTGCATCCATTGGAGGCGCCATGTTTTCCCCTTCTTTCACACTGTCGTGAACCGAATTGATCGCATCAGCCAGCACCACGTTACCGGATGTTTCGCGGACAATGGTCAAGGCCTGCAGAACCGGTACACCCGAATCCATTAGGGTCCCAAGGGTACGGGTCATGCGTGAAATACTCGATTTAACGATCAGACTACCAAACATGGGAAGCTTGAGCTTGAGCTTATCGACAATTTTTCGACCTCCAGTCGTGGCGGCCATAACTCGAAAGAGAATCACGGAACCGACAACAACCGCGATGATGAGCCACCATTTGGACATCATAAAGCCACTGATCCCGATGACGAGAACGGTCAGAGGTGGCAACTCAGAGTTTTCCCCGAGGACGTCAGTGAAGATTTTCTCAAACTGAGGAATAATGAAGATCATCAAGAAGATCAAAATCAAGGTGGCCATGCTCATAACCACGGCAGGATAAACCATGGCAGAGACCACTTTGCCTTTAATTTTTTGCAGCTTCTCCATGAACTCGGAGAGTGAGAGCAATACTTTGTCGAGTACGCCGCCAAGCTCGCCGGCGCGAACCATGTTGACATAGAGTTTGTCGAAAATTTTGGGGTGCTGGGTCAGGGATTCAGCGAAGGTGGAGCCGGACTTAATCGAGTCGACCATCTCATACAGCGCACTTTTCAGAACGGTATTTTTGGTTTGTTTTTCGAGGACTTCGAGACTCCGAACCAGGGGGAGTCCAGCGTTTACCAAAGTTGCCATTTGGCGGGTTAGAACCATGAGTTCTTTCGGTTTCACGCGCGTCATGCCCGCAGGGAGTTTAATCTCCATCTGCAACGCACCTTTACCGTCTTCCTTGCCTTTGCTTTTTGCGGCAGCTTTGACGGCGGCCTTGGCAGATGGGGCTTTTTCTTTTTTGGTCTTTTCTTTTACTGCGGCGCCACGACCACGTCTGCGGTGACTCGCGCCACCACCCGAACTCGAACTTGGGCTCTTCACAGCTTTGTCGTTTAGAGTAAGTGGTACGAAACCGTTGGAGGAAATGATTTCGAGGGCTTCGGCTTGATTGGCTGCATCAAGACTGCCGTCAATCACGGCTCCCCCATCGTCGCGCGCTGTAAACTTGAATTCTGACATAATTACATTCTAGACGAGTTGTGTGCAGGTGGAAAGGTTTTTTAAGTGTACTTGACGACTTCTTCTACCGTGGTGGATCCCTCTAGAATACAGCGAATGCCATCTTCACGTAAGGTTCTCATGCCAAGCTCTCTGGCTTTTTCATGGATGATGAGGGTGGGTTGACGATCACTGATCAAATCGCGAATCGGATCGTTAATTCTCAAGTACTCGTAAATTCCTCGACGACCGCGATATCCGGTGTTGTTGCAAAGGTCGCAACCCTCACCCATGTAGAACGGTTGATCACCGATATCAGCGCGCTTCAGGCTGAGTGAAGCGAGGCTTTCATCGTTCGGCGTGTAGGGGGCTTTACAATCTTTACAAACCCGACGCAGGAGACGCGTTCCCATGACCGCTTCAATGGAAGATGCGATCAAGAAGGGTTCAATTCCCATATCAACGAGTCGAGTGATTGCACCGGCAGCGTCATTTGTGTGCAGGGTACTGAATACCAAGTGACCCGTGAGCGATGCTTGAATCGCAATCGAGCCCGTTTCGAAATCCCGGATTTCCCCGACCATAATGATGTCTGGATCTTGACGAAGGAAAGCGCGCAATGAGGCGAGGAAAGTTAATCCCACTTTTTCATTCACCGGGACCTGAACGATGCCATCGATGTCGTACTCTACCGGTTCTTCCGCGGTGAGAATCTTGGTGTCGATGGTGTTGATCCGATCAAGGCCAGCGTACAAGGTTGTGGTTTTACCTGATCCAGTTGGGCCGGTGACAATGACGATTCCATTTGGTTTATCGATGTCGGTGACGAACCAATCAAACACGTCTTCAGGCAGCCCGAGGTTTGCTAAATCGAGTCCGACCGAACCACGGTCAAGAACCCGGAGTACAACACTTTCGCCGTGAATCGTCGGGAGACAAGAAACACGGAAATCAACCGGCTCGCCTCCGATTTTACGTTCAATCCGGCCGTCTTGCGGCAGGCGACGCTCGGCAATATCCAAGCCGGCCATAACTTTCACCCGGGAAATAATCGGCATCGCCAGATGTTTCGGCGGTGGAGCCATTTCGTACAGCGCACCGTCGACGCGAATTCGAATTTTAAATTCATGCTCGAACGGTTCGAAGTGAATATCCGAGGCTTTGTCGGCCACCGCTTGTTGCATGACTAGATTCACGAAGCGCACAACTGGAGCTGAGTTCGCCGCGCCTTCAAGGGATTCGACAGACTCATCTGCAGAATCAACTGAATCAGGCAGGGTTCCGATGTTATCCATCGCGTCCAGCATGTCGCCATAATCGCTGTCCATCGCGTAATGTTCTTTGATCGTAGACGCGATGGCGGATTCTGAAGCGACCACCCAAGAGATGCCTTTTTCTTCGACGAACTTGATATCGTCTTCGGCTTCTGGAGGAATCAGATCATAGGTTGCGAGAACCAAATGATCGGGACTGCTCTCGACACAAACCACGTTGTACTGCCGGGCGATGTAATTTTTAATACTGTGAAGCGCTTCGAGCCCGACCTCGTAATGACTGAGATCGAGAACCGATGTACCCATCAAGGTGGCGATGCGTTCGAGCAAAAGCGGTTCAGTAATCATCTCCATATCAATTAAGATATCGCGTGTCGCCCTACCGGTGCGTTCGTGCTCATCCAGAATATCGACGACATTGCTTTCAGCGACGTCACCTTCCTGCAAGAGGTTGTAGAGAAGCGGATGCTTGTAACTGAGATCGTTGGTTATCATAGGAATCTCCTCTTATTATGCGTTGTCGCCCATGGTGACACGGAATACTTCGTCGAGGGTTGTGACCCCCGCGATGACTTTTCGCAAACCGTCTTCGCGCAAGGTACGCATACCCAGTTCACGGGCTTTTCGACGGAGATCCGTTGCGGATACTTTATCGAAAATCATCCGTTGCACTTCTTCATCGATAACAAACATTTCAAATAAGCCTTTACGGCCTTTATGACCGCTATTGCTGCAGATGGTGCAACCAGCCCCTTGGAAAATCATTTTACCTTCAAACTGATCGGCGTAAGAGCCGAGGGAACGAAGTTGTTTGTCTGTGATCGGGATCTCTTCTTTGCAGTTCTGGCAAATCGAACGCACCAGACGTTGGGCGATGATTGCGCGTAACGAAGACGCGATGAGGAAGGGTTTCACGCCCATATCCGTCAAACGAGAAACCGCACTGGGAGCATCGTTTGTGTGCAAGGTACTGAATACTAAGTGACCGGTCAGAGATGCATTAATTGCAATTTCGGCGGTTTCTAGATCCCGGATTTCCCCGAGCATGACGATATTTGGTGCTTGGCGTAACATCGAGCGTAAGGCGGCCGAGAAGGTCATGCCAATGTCTGTTCGCACTTGCACCTGGTTAATCCCCGCCAGTTGGTACTCCACCGGATCTTCCACGGTAATGATTTTGCGATCGGGTTTATTGATTTCGTTGAGACAGCTGTAAAGGGTGGTTGTTTTACCGGAACCGGTTGGGCCGGTGACCAACAAAATCCCATCAGAAGACTTGATCAATTTTTCGAAGCTGGCTTGGTCATCCGAAAAGAAGCCGAGTTCGGGTAATCCGAGGCGGAGCGATTCTTTGTCCAAAATACGCATGACGATGGATTCGCCGTGCGTGGTCGGGACGGTTGAAACACGAAGGTCAAGGTCCTTGCCCATGGCGCTGATCTTGATCCGGCCATCTTGCGGAATCCGTTTTTCGGCAATTTTGATTTCGGCCATCAATTTGAGGCGGGCAATAATCGCAGACTGCAGGCGTTTTGGTGGCGGCTCTACTTCTTGGAGAACCCCATCAATCCGGTATCGCACCCGAAGAATTTTCTCCATTGGCTCGATGTGAATATCCGAGGCGCCCTTGCGAACGGCTTCCATAATCACCAGAGACACTAGCTTAATGATAGGTGCGTCGTCTTCGACCGCGCCCTCTTCGTCTGAGGACATTTCATCCGTCTCGAAAGAGGCGATATCGACCGAGGTTTGAGTCATCTCTTCAATAAGAGATTCAGAGGCGTCAGGCCGCCCATAATACTTTTCGAGCGCCGCATCGATTTCTTCCTGCGTGGTGAGGCAGCCTTCGACATTGTCCGTCTTGAGGATGTAGCGAAGGTCATCCAAACGATCCACCGCGAGCGGATCGCTAATCGCAACCTTTAAGGATGTTTCAGTCCGATAAACTGGCAAAATTTTATATTTATGTGCCGTTTCAGCGGGAACAAGGTCAAGGACCTCCTGTTCGACTACGATGTTGTGCAAAACCACCACTTCCATCCCGAACTGCCCACCCAGGGTGCTCAGGACTTCCATTTGGCTAGCTATGCCGCTTTCGACAATGAGCTCTACAACATCCCTGCCTTGCGATTTAGATAGGGCGATTGCTTTCTCTCCGATATCCCGAGTAATTAAACCGGTGTTAACGAGCGTTTCTACAATAAACTGGTCATTCGAACTCAAACTCTGCTATTCCTTCCTAAGATACGAATAGGTTAGTTGGCGCGACAACCGATGTCAATTACACACATGAATAGGTTTTGGCACTGCCATTTAAAACAGACAGTGTATAGCGAGGCAGATCTGAAGAGATCTTGCTTGATTTGTTCGAAGCAAGGCTTCGCATTTTCAATGTGATCATTTCAATATGATCAAAGGTTTATGCGTCTAGTTTGGACTTCAGCAATTCAATGGCAATTTGCGGATTTGCTTTGCCTCGGCTGAAGCGCATGACCTGTCCAACTAAATGCTGCATGGCGTTTTCTTTACCTGCCTTGTAGGACTCAACCGACTGTGGATTTTCCGCGATCGCTTGGTCGACAAAACCTTCGATCTCACCTGTATCCTGAACGGCTTCTAAGCCTTTGGCCTTGGCGATGGCACTTGGCTCGCCTCCGTTCTCGAGAAGCTCAGCAAAAATCTCTTTCGCACCGGAGCGATTGATCGCGCCGTCCTTGATCATCTTAATCAGAGTGGCCAAATGGGTTGGCGTCAGCTTGAGGCTAGTAATCTCACCATCGCCTTCACTCACGACACGCAGGACTTCGGTCATAATCCAGTTCGACGCCTGTTTTGCGTCCGCACCTTCGGCGACGGTCGCTTCAAAGAAATCAGCCACTGCTTTATCGGCCACGAGGACCTCGGCGTCGTATTCAGGCAAGTCGAGTTCTGACTGCAAGCGGGCCTTGCGAGCTTCGGGCAATTCAGGCAAGGTAGCGCGAATGGCGTCGACCTCTTCTTCGGTTAACACGATGGGCATGAGATCTGGATCGGGAAAATAGCGGTAGTCGTGTGCATCTTCTTTAGAGCGCATGGATTCGGTGCGACCTAAATCATCGTCCCAACGCCGTGTCTCTTGTACCAGAACTTCACACCCTGTTTCCAAGGCTTTTTTCTGACGAGCGATCTCGGCGATCAAGGCGCGATGAATGCCTCGGAAGGTATTCATATTTTTGATCTCAACTTTGCAGCCAAGTTCTTTTGCGTCTGGAAGCGCCAAACTCACATTCAAATCGCATCGAATATTGCCCTCTTCGAGATTGCATTCGCTTACCCCGCCATATTGCAGAATCTGCTTTAGCGAAGAGAGATAAGCCACAACCTCGTCTGGGGTGTGCATGCATGGCTCGGTGACGATTTCCATCAACGGAGTCCCCGCGCGGTTATAGTCAACCCCACTGCAGGCATCAAAGTGGGTACTTTTCCCAACGTCTTCTTCGAGGTGAATCCGAGTCAATTCGACAAAACGTTTTTCGCCGTCGACTTCGATATCCAATCCGCCACCGATACAAATCGGCTCATCAAATTGAGTGATTTGATAGTTCTTCGGCATGTCAGGATAATAATAGCTTTTGCGATCATGCTTGTTGCGCAAATTAATTTTGCAACCGAGCAGGAGACCCGCCTGGATCGACTTCTGAATCGCCTCACGATTAAGGACTGGCAAGGTACCGGGATAGCCGACGCAAACAGGACAGATCTGAGTGTTCGGTTCTGCTCCATATCCATTGGCGCAACCGCACCAAATTTTGGTTTTTGTGTTTAATTGAACGTGGGTTTCGAGCCCGATGGTAACGACAAAGTCGGTCATGATGCCTCCGTGCTGGTTGCAGGACGTGCGCGATGAAATTCAGTAGCTTGTTCGAATGCATGTCCAGCATGCAGCAAGGCAGACTCACCGAAGGAGGGGCCCATCAGCTGCAAGCCAATTGGCATGCCGCCGGAGCTAAAGCCACACGGAAGGGACATGCCGCAGATCCCAGCCAAGTTGGCGGGTACGGTGTACATATCGCCCAAGTACATTTGCAAAGGATCATCGGACTTCTCACCGATGGGGAAAGCTGGGGTTGGGGTGCAAGGACCGGCGATCACATCGCATTTTTCGAAGGCTTCATCGAAGTCCTTCCGGATGAGGCCACGAACCTTTTGCGCTTTGATGTAGTAGGCATCGTAATAGCCGCTACTCAGGACGTAGGTTCCCAAAATAATCCGACGCTTTACTTCAGGGCCAAAGCCGGCGGCTCGGGTTCCCTTGACTAAGCCCACTGGATTATCTCCATCGACCCGTGCCCCATAACGAACTCCGTCGAAGCGCGCTAGGTTAGCTGATGCTTCGGCGGTCGCGATGACGTAGTAGGCCGCGATGGCATATTTGGAATGTGGCAGTGACACGTCGACGAGCTCCGCGCCCATAGACTCGTAGGTCGCCAAGGCAGCCCGTACCGCGGTCTCCACATCAGCGTCTAAGCCTTCAGAAAAGTAATCCGTCGGCACCCCGATACGCATGCCTTTGACATCGGTTTTGAGGGCCTGTGAATAGTCCGGGACATCCACCTTTAGCGAGGTGGAGTCTTTTGGGTCATGCCCTGAAATCGCCTGCAACACCGTCGCGGTATCCGCCACGGTTTTGGTGAGAGGTCCGATCTGATCCAAGGAAGAAGCGAAGGCGGTTAAGCCAAAACGCGACACCATGCCGTAGGTTGGCTTCAATCCGACGCAACCGCAAAAAGCAGCCGGCTGACGAATCGAACCACCTGTATCGGAGCCAAGGGTTGCGACAGCCAAATCGGCAGCTACTGCAGCCGCAGAACCGCCACTTGACCCACCAGGGACACGGGTGGTGTCCCAAGGATTGCGACACGGCTGGATGGCTGAATTTTCGTTCGAACCGCCCATGGCGAATTCGTCCATGTTCATGCGACCGAGAATAACGGCCCCCTGCTCTTCCAAACGCGCCACCGAGGTTGCGGTATAAGGCGAGGTGTAGCCATCCAAAAGTTTGGAGGCGCAACGATTCCCCTGCCCTTTGACGTTCAGTAAATCTTTAGCCCCGATTGGGATTCCAAGCAGCGGCAAATTTTCTCCAGCCGCACGACGGGCATCAGCCGCGGTGGCTGAGATGAGCGCCTGCTTTTTATTCATTTCAACGTAGGACCCGATTCGTGCATCGCCTGCGTCAATGGCCGCAATGACATCTGCGGTGAGTTCAACCGAACTCGCTTCACCAGCGGCTAGTAAACTGGAGAGTTCAGAAATTGTTTTGGTATGTAAGGCACTCATATTTTGCGTCGTCCTTACTCGATGATGTTGGGGACTCGAACCAAGTTATTGATTGAGGCCGGTGCGTTGGCGATAAAATCGTCATGATCCATCGAAGGAACAACCACATCTTCGCGGTAGACATTTTCGACGCGAATTGCGTGCGCCATCGGCTCTACCCCTTCGACGTCTAACTCATCGAGTTGTTTAACGTAGTCTAAAATTTGCACCAGTTGCCCCTGAAATTGATCGGCTTCCGCCTCGGTCAAGTTCAGACGCGCCAAGTTCGCAACGTAGCGAACATCCATTGATTCGTTTTGATCGGTCATGAGAAGCGCGGATATAAAGCCCATACTTGAGCAAGTCAAGTGAGGGCGAATTAAGAAAAAGGCCGGAGAGCGTGGTTCTCCGGCCCGAACAGTGTCGACTAGAACAAGGAGGTTCGTCGTCCCGGCCTTGTGGGGGGTATGTCAGAACCACCGATTAACTCTACGATATCTCCTTAAGGACAAAGCGATAGTGTAGTGAATCACAAGCCTGAAAGGCTTACAGAGCGTAGCGATGGGCAACGCCCATCGAAAAATCAGTCGAGCTCTTGAAGCCTGAAGGCTTCCACAAACCATCTGTAATTTGTGCAAGTCCTTCAGACTTGACGTACCCAGCGATTCGGACCGATGGGCGTTGCCCATCGCTACTCTGTTTTCGCCTTTCAGGCGAACGGTACACAGCTGACATCCCAAAATCTTCCTGACTTACGGTTCTGATACGGCCCCATTGTCACATCGGGATTTATCCCATTGTCAGCGGTTGGAAACCGCTCCTTGGCCTGCGGCGGTTCACCTTTCGAAAATAAAACCCGTAGGCGCTGCCTAAGTGAAAGACCAAGGCATCGGATCGTTGCCAAGGGTTCCCACGAGACCTTTCAGGAAAGCTTCCGACTGAACATGAGCCAACTTATCTGTTGCAAGAGCAATCTTGCCGGGAATATCGAGTCGTTTTTCAGCTTCTTCGTACATAGGATTATCGCGGAACTTTTGCAGGTACGCGAGGTGTGCATCCCAGAGCATGGTTTCAACCTTTTGATGGGTACTCAGACGCTCGTGATACCAATCGCTCTGCATCAGGGCATCGTAGGTGAATAGATCACGCACCGCAGGCGAGTTCACGTCATTGCCTTCATAGGTTCCGTAGGCCATGATGTTGAGCAAGGCTTTTAACGGCGGGCAGGCGAATTCAATCGAGCCATCGTCGAAGTACTCTTTGGCAACGACTTGCATGGTGTTGATGATGTTGTCCATTCCTTCGGCGAAGAGGTCGAGGCCTTGCAACTCTGGCGCGAGCATCTCTTTGGTAAAGACCGACGTCGGATTAGAAAAAATCCGGCCAAAATAGGTGGAGACGAATCGTTCGTTGATCCGGTACCCGAGACGGCTGGATACTACTTTTTTACCTTTGTAATCCAAATCGGGGGTAAGATCAAGATAGCCCTCAGAAATCAGATACTGAGGCGTGCGTTCCTCAGGCATCATACGACACCAAAGTTCAGGCATGAGTAAAGACACATCATGGTCGACCCGAACTTTCGGCCCGACATATCCAGCGGCGGTAACAAAGCCAGAATGCTCGCAGAGGATGTAACCGACCAAAGCATTGTTCAGATCGATAATCGGAGGCAAGGCGTTGAAGGGCCGCTTGGTGAGCGCGCCTTCCGAACCTGCACCGGTGGTACTTGGGCTTTTACCGGTAAGGCTGGCCACGTATTCCATGAAGAGCTCAGGGAGTTCTTGATAATGAATCGGGTTGTAGACCGCGAGGGCGCGAATTCCACTTTCAGGGATGGGTGGATTGTGGCGACGACCTGGGAGAACTGCGTTAACCGGAAAATGCACCGGCAAGTCTTGCGGAATACGACGGTGCAAACTTGCTCCAACCGAAGCCAGATAGCGCTCGCGCTTCATGCGGAGATCCGGGCGGTTCTGCAAGTAGCGTGGATTTTTGGTGGTAGTTCCGTCCTCTAATACCCGAGGGTGTGAGGTGAGAATAAAGTAATCCGGCACATCCCCTTTTTTGCCTTTGGCCACACGACGAATCATCTTCTGTATCGGCTTGGTATACTGATCAAAGCGAATGATATCATCGATCATTTCCTGCGCTTGTTCACGCTCGATGGGTTCATAGTTTGAAAAGAACACACCGCTTTCAGAGAAATCGCTCTCAGCCGTGTTATCGTATCCACGGATCACCGCATCATCGGGGCGCTGAAACAGACGGTGCTCACAGTTTTCAGAAAACTTCACGCTGGGGGCGACGATACGTGAATACAAGTGATCCACTTCTTTACGAGGCAGGATTACACTCGCGGTGATATCGTCTTCGGTTTGGATTTTCTGGGCGGCATTAAAATCCTGACGAAGGACGAAGGTCCGCCAGTCATCATTCTCTTCGAAACCAACTCGTAAGCAACTGGAGATCAGTTTTACGTCATTGTATTTCAGCTCTTTACCAGGCTGGCCATTGATGCGGTCAACGTGGAACCGTTTGGGCCAATCTTCACCCCAAGACTCTTTGTAAAATCGCTTCACTACGAAGACGATTTCACGCACGTGGCTCGGAACACTTTCGACCCAATCATTAAACGCATCAGTATAATCTGGGTTGGTTGAAAGCAGCTTGATGACAGAGCCTAGCGACCGATCTTGGCTGAGGAGGGGGCGACTGCTTTTCCCCGGATGGTGCGGTACTTTGTAGCGCTCAGAGAAATCTTTATTGATAACCTTTTGCACCCATTTAAAATCATCATGCAGATCAAAGGTCAAAAACGGACCGGACAGCATGGCATCGGTAATGGGTTTGGAAATTTCAGATTTACCACCACCCGAAACGGTACAAGGCTTGTGGCAGAAGGTACCTTCCGCATTGGTTCCCATGAGGCGCCAACGACGACCTTGAGACGGTTGACGCATTTCGATTTTGTAACCAGAAGGAAGAACGTAGGTGATGGACGGTAGCAACTTAATCGATTGCTCGGCGCCGTCTTTGACCCAAGAGACTTTCATGGTCCGAAGATTAAAGTATGCGTCACGAGGGACGTACAGAATATCATCGAACTCGCTATCAACCGCATAGCCTTCATCTCGGATGTCGAGATGCTCGCCGAAGCGTTCGATCACCCCTTCGAGGGATTGATCGAGTTCTGGATCGAAGTGAGCCAAACGAAATTCTTCACCGTGGTTCCGGCTCGGGAACACCAGTGCTCCACCTGCGTGCTCTTCTTCGGCCTGACCATACAGGTTGGCCGCATAGCTTAGCATGGTCTTCACTTCTTTTTTGCAGTAACCAAAATAGTTGTCGGCGATCATGGTGACCATGACACCTTCGTTGGTCCGCGCCGTGAGTTTGAAGGCAGAACCGTCGTTATACAATTCACTCTCATCGCTCCAGCACATGCCGTCGGATTTTTGACGATCAGTGGCATCATCGATGTGCGGAAGCCCGAGTTCCTTTTTGGTAAAGGTTGTTAACTGCGGGGCAAGAATGACGCAACCGGTGTGGCCGGTCCAATGCTCGACGTCGAGACGCGCATCGTTTTCAGGCAGGAACGGATCGCCAGCATTGCCGAAAATACTTTCGACGAAATCAAGGTTGGCAACCATGTTGCCTGGGGCAAAGAAGCGCACTTCCATGTTCTTCTGGCTGAACACCCCTTTGACTTCCGGCGCGACCAAGGGACGGAGAAGAATCGATACGAAGGTCCGTGCTTTCTCATCTTGATCGGAAGAGAACGGTAATTCTAAAAGAGCTTCGGGCGGCAATAACGCCTGCTTTAACAAGTTCGCGTAGACATTTTTTGGCACGGCTTTTTTGTCAGCAGGAATCGGCAAGCCACCTTCGGCGATATGAAAAACACCTTTGGTCGTACGGCGGTCGCTCCGAGGGTTGTGACAAACCCCCTGCTTTACACGGTAAGACTTGATGATGTCCGATTCGAACTTGTCCTTGTTGGACGGTAACGAAAGCGTCCGCGATAAGCCGTGTTTTTCAAGAATCAACGAATCCGTCGGGAGCCACATGCGGGAATCATCTTCGAGATACCCTGAGAGGAAATCCTGAATCCGTTGATCAACAGGGCAAAGATGCTCACTGAGGAGGCGGTTCTTCTCCCGAACACTCGCGAGAAGCGATTTGCCCATTTCGAGAAATGGATAGTCTGCTGCCTCGCCATAAATCGGCAGGCCTTTGGCAGCAAATTTCAAATTAATGAATTCGAGCATTTTGTCTTTGCTATCGAACTCGGTGGAAAATTCTTCGTTGAAACTAAATCTTGAGCGGTAATCCATAGACCTTAAATAAAACTACTTATTTGTATTTTGACAGCATGAAACCTTGCGAATCTCGAATTATGGTCGATTATATGCGGGCATAAAAAAAGCGGCTCCAAAAGAACCGCTTTTTTTGCAGATCGAAACGACTAGAATTCGTCGTAGGCGATCATCTCTTTTTCGACTCCGATGTCGTAGAGCATCTTATTTACTGCTGCGATCATGGGTGGTGGACCACATAGGTAATATTCCACTTCGGTCGGGTCCGGATGTTTACTGAGGTAAAGATCCAATGCGACTTGGTGGATGTAACCTTCCGGTCCTTCCCAATTGTCTTCTGGAAGCGGGTTATCCAATGCGATGGTGTAATCAAAGTTTGGATTTTCGGCTTTGAGACGATCGAAATCTTCTAGGTAGAAGAGCTCGCGTTTCGAACGGCCACCATACCAGAAGGTAATCGGACGTTTGACCTTTTTCGTGTCGAGCAGGTCAAAGAGATGCGAGCGAAGTGGCGCCATGCCGGCTCCACCGCCGATGTAGCACATTTCGCGCTCAGTATCTTTGGCGAAGAACTCACCGTAGGGGCCAGAGATGGTCACTTTGTCACCCGGCTTGAGGTCAAAGATGTAGGAAGACGCGATGCCTGGAGGCGCATTCGGTGCGTTCCGAGGCGCGGTTGCGATCCGGACGTTCAACATCACGATATTTCCCTCTGCAGGGTGATTCGCCATGGAGTATGCACGGAAGCAAGGTTCCGTATTTTTCGCGGTGGTATCCCAAAGCTTGAAGTGATCCCAGTCACCGCGGTATTGCTCTTCAACGTCGAAGTCGGTGAACTTCACATCGTATTTCGGAATATCGATCTGAATGTACCCACCAGCTTTGTGGTTCAGGTCCATGCCTTCGGGCAAACGGAGCACGAGTTCTTTGATGAAGGTCGCAACGTTATCGTTGGATTCGACGGTGCAGTCGAACTTCCGAATTTCGAGTGCTTCGTCTTCAACATGAATTTTCATGTCCTGTTTGACCTTAAGCTGACAGCTGAGGCGAACCCCTTCTCTGGCTTCCGATTTAGACACGTGTCCTTCTTCGGTTGCGAGGAGGGCTCCTCCACCTTCGAGAACGTGGCATTTGCACATAGCGCAAGTTCCACCTCCACCGCAAGCGGAAGGCAAGAAGACAGAATCTTCGGCCAAGATCGAAAGCAGATTGCTTCCTGGCTCGACTTCGAGAATTTTCTTTCCGTCGTTGATGTCTATTCGAACAACACCACCTGGGGAAAGTTTTTTAGATGCGAACATGATGCCTAGAACGAGTGATAAAATCACTCCGGTAAAGACAATCACGCTCATGAGGATGAGGGTTAGGTTTTCCATTTGAGGTCTCCGATTTTTATTTGAACTGGATGCCTCCAAAGCACAAGAAACCGATAGCCATAAGGCCGGTCAGAATAAAGGTCATTCCCAGGCCTTGCAGGCCTTTTGGTATATCCGAGTAGCGAAGCTTCGTACGGATGGCTGCCAATCCCGCGATAGCGAGGAGGAAGCCTACCCCAGAACCGAAACCAAACACGGTGGATTGTTTAAGGTCGTAACCACGCTCCATCATAAACAGTGACGCCCCCAAAATGGAGCAGTTCACGGTAATGAGTGGGAGGAAGATCCCGAGCGCGCTATACAGAGGTGGGAAATATTTTTCTAAGATCAGCTCAACAAGTTGAACCGTAGAAGCGATCACTGCGATGAAGCAGATAAAGGCGAGGAAAGAAAGATCGAGAGCAGCGACTGATTCTACACCGGTCCAGCTCAACGCCCCTTCTTTGAGAAGGAAGTTGTAGATAAACCAGTTGAGTGGACAGGTCAGGGTGAGTACAAAGACCACCGCGAAACCAAGTCCAACCGCTGTATCCACCTTCTTGGACAGCGCCAAGAAGGAACACATCCCGAGGAAGAATGCCAAAACCATATTCTCTACGAATACCGCTTTGGTGAAAATGCCGATCAGGGATTCCTGATTTGTGGCCGCAAGTAACATCAAATCCATCATGTTATTCTCCTTCGTATTTGCCGGTCACGGTGCGTTGCACCCAAATGATCAGACCGATGATGATAAAGGCGCCAGGCGAAAGAACCGCGAGGCCGTTGCCCTCGTAGCCACTCAATGCGCCTATGGGTGATCCTTCACCAAGGAGCTGGTAGCCGTATACCGATCCACTTCCGAGAAGCTCACGGAAAAAGGCAACCAAGAGAAGAATGAAGCTGTAACCAAGCGCGTTGCCAAGACCGTCGAGGAAGGAATCCCAAGGACCGTTTTGCAATGCGAAGGCTTCTGCCCGTCCCATGACGATGCAGTTGGTGATAATCAATCCGACAAAGACAGATAGTTCACGGCTGCTTTCGAACAAGGTGTAGGTCATCCCTTTGAGGAAGTTATCTACAATAATTACCAAAGACGCGATGATCGCCATCTCCACAATCATCCGAATCTTGCCCGGAATGATATTCCGGATCATCGAGATGAAGGTGTTCGAAAGGCACATCACGAAGATCACCGCTATGCACATGATCATTGCGGTCTGCATTTTGACCGTCACCGCGAGAGCGGAACAGATGCCCAGCATCTGTACTGTAATCGGATTATTATCCGCTAGTGGGTCTACCACTATACTTTTTGCTGACATGATTATCCTTTGCGAATCTTGGAGAAATATTTTTCGTAGCGGGCCATGTCCGCATTGATGAACTTTTGGATGCCGTTGGCAGTAATGGTTGCCGCAGCAATCCCCCCGACTGCATAGGGATCATCTTCGAGTTCTTTGGGTGTTTTGCCTTTGACGACTTTGAACTCAGTGAGCCCACCGTTATCAAAGAGCTTTTTACCCTTAAACTGGTTTTGAAACCAAGGCTTGGAACATTCCGCACCGAGACCAGGCGTCTCTTTGTGCTTGTAGAATGTGACCCCTTCAATGGTGGCCAAATCACTCTGCAAGGCAACGTAACTGTAAATGGTTCCCCACAGGCCGTAGCCAGAAGCAGGAAATCCATAGCGAGGGGCTTGACCCTCTTCGGTCCACTTATAGAGCTGCATCAACTCGCCAGAAGCGGTCTTTGCTTTAAACTCAGGTGAACTTTTCACAACGTTTTCGACTTCATTACCTTCGTCATCGATAAACACTTCCGTGATTCGGTTCGAGAAAGTCGACATGGCAAGCTCAGAGGACAACTCTTCGCCCTCTTCCGCTTCGAAACCGAAGGCCAGCAAGACATTGCGAACACGGAACTCATTTTCGTTACGGTCCTGGTTTGGCTTCAACACCGCGTAAATTAACGCAAGTAGGAAGCTACACACCAAGCAGGTGACGAGAGCAAAAACTATAGTACGGGTATCTTCACGCATGATTAAATTTCCGGATATATTTGTTGCGTTTGGCGAGGTGCCCTCTGACCACATAATGGTCAATGAGCGGAGCCATCACGTTCATAAAGAGAATGGCGAGCATGATGCCTTCTGGATAAGCTGGATTGAAAACTCGAATCAAAATCGTCACGACCCCGATTAGAGCGCCATAAATCCACTTTCCTCGATTGGTCGCGGCAGCGGATACAGGATCGGTCGCCATAAACACAATACCAAAAAGGAAGCTTCCGAGCACAAGGTGGAAGAAGAATGGGATCGCCATACCGGGATAGTTAATCGCGGTGGGCAAGGCATTGAGGAGAATGCCCGTACCGAGCAATCCAACCACACCCCCAGCCATGATGCGCCATGACGCCAAGCCTGTGATGAGAAGAATTGCCAGTCCAATGAGGATTGGGATCACGGAAGTTTCACCGAGGGAGCCGCCCTCCAATCCGAAGAGCATACTACCAAAGCTTTGTCCGGCTTCTTCCCATCCGTTGAAAAGTTCAGTTGGCTCAACGCCTTTGCCTTTAAGAGCTTGGTTGACGCCGAGGGGAGTCGCCATGGAGTAGCCAGCAACCGCTGAAACGCCTTCAGGCAGCTTCGTCCAGACTTCACCGATGATGTATTTCGGGTAAGCGAAGAAAACAAAGGCACGAGCAGTTAGAGCCGGGTTAAGAATGTTATAGCCGGTTCCACCGAAGATCTCTTTGCCGATTACCACCCCGAAGCTGATTCCGAGTGCGACATGCAAGAGAGGGATCGTCGGCGGTAAGGTCAGCGGAAACAGGAGCCCTGTCACCAAGAACCCTTCGTTGATCTCATGTTTTCGCACCACACAAAAGAGGACTTCCCATAGTCCGCCTACGATGTAGGAGACCAAGATGATCGGCAAGACGTAGCGCATGCCCATCAGCCCTTGCATTAGGATATTCGCGTCGATGCCTTGCGCGGCATAATAATTGTGACCCACATTATACATGGACCAAAGCACACAAGGAATGAGCGCGAGGACCACGGTGATCATCACCCGTTTCAGATCAACGGAATCACGAACGTGAGTATTTCCAGAGGTAGTATCCGCTGGGGTGAAAAGAAACGTATCCTGAGCTTCAAACAACGGGTAAAGCTTTTCGAGCTTTCCACCGGGTTCGAATAGGTGCTTCTGAGATTCGAGTTTATCGAGAATAAACTGCATGATTAAAGTCCTTCCATTTCGATTTCTTCCAGTCCGCGTTTAATGACTGCGCCGAAGTCTGTTTTAGACGGGCACACCATTGAGCAGAGGGCAAAATCTTCTGGATCGGTGCCAAGAATACCGTGTTCAATTGCTTCATCCGTATCGTGCGCTTTGCAGGCACGGGTGATGTAGTCGACCAAGATATCCAGTGGAACATATTTGTCGTAAATACCGGTCATCACCATGGCGCGAAGGCTACCATTACGCGATGTCCCCAATTTCCAGCCTTCGTCCGTGTTTCCGCCTGGATTTATCCATTTGGAAACGAAGGCGCGGTAGGTACTGAAGCGATTCACACCTGGATCGAGCCAGCCCAAAAAGTGACGCTTCTTGTCATCTGGAATCGCGATGATGCCACGGGTGTAATAGGAGACGCTAGAATCAGGGCAAATCGTTTTGCCACCGAAGACGTCACCACTGATGATGCGAACATCATCTTCGAAAAAGTCACCAAAGGCTTCTTGGATCGATTGACCCAAGTGCACGCGGTAGTATTTGCGATGCTGTGGTTTCACACCACTTCCGGCCAACATGACAATACGCTGGGCTGGCATCGCGCCTTTGAGGAGCGATTCACCGAGCGTAATCACGTCAACCGCATTGATCGCCCAAACGGTATCACCAGGATGAATTGGGTCGAGATGATGGATGTGAGTGCTCGTATTACCAGATGGATGTGGCCCAGTGAAGCGGTGGATCAAGACGTTGCGAGCATGGGCAACCGCCTGCTCGTAACCAGAGTCACCGTCTAAACAGAGATGAACATCTCCATCGGTCAACCGAGATAAGGCATTCAAGCCAGCTTGGAAAGCACCTTCGCTTCCTTGCACTACGACATTGATGTCGGGCCGGAATGGCGCATTGCTCATGCCATTGACAAAAATCGACTTTGGCGTGCTATCCATTCGAGCAGGTCGAGAGAACGGACGTTCTTGGATTAACCCAAGGGCACCGGTTCCTGCGATGGAGCGCAACAGATCCTCACGGGAAGATACACGGATCTCTTCGTAGCCGAACTTACGCTCGACGTCGGAAGCATCCCCGCTCAACTCGATGTGAATTTCCTGCAACGAACGCCGCTCACCGAGGACGATCGAAGAAACCGTTCCTGAAACCGGCGACCGGAACTGCCAATCAGGGTAGCTCTTGTCGAAGTATAAAACAGATCCCCGCTTCACTACCGATCCTTCAGAAACCTGAAGGCGCGGTTTTAATCCATACTCTTTGACGGCATCGTCATCGGGCGGAAGAAGTGGTCGGGAGAATTCGGATGGATATAAAACCACAGATTTCGGCGTGGGCAAATCGACAATTTCATTCGTCGGTGCACCTGCCAAATTGAGGTTCAATCCCTTCTTAATATTAAAATCGGCCATGATAAAACTGCAAATCCGAGGTGTAATAGCTACGAAGCCTTAAATGTCAACCGGTTGTGGTCAATATCCCATCAAAAGTGTTCGGTGAGCGAAGTTCAGCGGTTAATTGCCGAACTTCTATCGAGAGGCATGCGCATCGGTACTCGTTTGTCATCTGTCGCAAGGTCATGCGCATCATTACACAGAAGCGCAAAGAAGTTTTGCTAACATACAAATGCAGAGAGTGGACGGAACGATGAGCTACGAAAGAAGGCACTGGCTTGATCTCAGAGGAATGATAAGAGTCGTAAAAAAGAGTAAAGAGTAAAGAGGCCCAGGCAGACGCAAAGGCGTTAACGAACCGCGTAAGCAAGTAACTTGCTCAGTGCGGGCCGGAGGTCTTTTTCAAGATACTCGTTAACGCCCTCATAAATCTCCGGCCAGGGTCGAACCGATTCCAACGCGTCAACGCAGAGACGCTCGATGACATCAATCGCGTCATGCTCAGACATTTTAGCAGCGGAAACAATGTTCCGATCCAAATCCGTGCCAAGGGTTTTACCGACTTCTTCAGCATTCCCCGTGGCATCGAGCACATCGTCGGCCATTTGGTAAGCCGTGCCAAGGCGATATCCAACTTCCGTCAAAACCTTCTGCTTATCAGGATCCGTGCCCGCACAGGCTAAACCGATAAAGGCAAACAGCGCCCCAGTCTTACGACGGGCGATGCGAGTGCAGTACTCAAGGCGAGACTCCGCGCCCTGTAAAATCAGTTCCTGTTCGGATTCTGCCTCGCAAAGCTCTCCGGTAAACAGAACCAAGGGATGGGTTAGACGGCCCGTTTCGACCTGACAAATAAGATCCAAGGCTTTAAACAGCAACATGTCGCCCAGTAAGATCGCGCCGGGGATTCCACGAGCCACCCAGAAAGAAGGAGCGCCGCGACGAATCATGCCACCATCAATCACATCGTCATGAAGCAGACTTGCTGAGTGAATCATCTCAACCGCAGCAGAGGCGTGGGTCAAGGTCGTGGGTTCAATCCCGTTTCGCAGCCCGATGCGGTACGCAAGTCGGGAACGGAGCATTTTACCGGTGGACAAAAGCCCTCGGTTTTCCTCAAAAAGAAAGCCTAAATTTGTTGAGCCAAGTTGCCCAATCATCAGATCAACCACTTGACCTAAACACGCTTCCATTCCTTCATCCGAGAATACGTCGTTTACCATCATGCGGACACTGTAAGGCCTCCATATGCTATGGTCAAATAGAATTTTCGGAAAATACTGAAAATACTGAAAAAGAAGGTAGAACTCTTTAACGTAGCGAATCGCGATCGAGCAGACGCGAAAGCGCGGGCTCAACTTGCGCTTGAATCGTAGCATTGGCGTACCCGATCCAATCTGCTGGCGCCTGTGTATCAAACGGGGCATCCAACGCGGAACCATCTTTGTTACACAAAATCAGTCCTGCTTCGCTTCCGATAAGATGCGCCGCCAAGTCGTAGGGATGACAGACATGCCCGGTACGCCTGCCCTCGCGTTCGAAGCGTCGATACAGTCCATCGCGCAGGTCTGCGATCAAGCGGTCGTGCCCCATGAGCAACTCATAGAGCTGGCCACCACTCGACGTATATTGATCATCAAAGGTAATGATCTGGCCTGAAACCGCGTCTGGGAAGAGCTCGGCAATCAGATCCTCTTCGAGCTGGGCTAGAACTTCTTTTCCAGGATTGAAGAAGCGACTGAAGCAAACTGTACCGCCCTCGATGCTCGTGCAGGGAGGTGGCGAAATCGGAGTTTTACTTCGATCGCTCGTGCGGAGATCGACCGTTTCAACAAAGGCCCCCTGCCCTTTTATGGCCCAGCATTCGTCACGCAGCGCGGCACGCGTGGTAGGGATCTCGACCATCACTGCCACCTCGATATCCGAGAGCCGAGTATCCTCTCCTCGATTCGGCGCGGCACCAGCGAGAAAGAAAGCGGAACGCTTCTCAAACATAATGCAGCGCGTGCCATCGATGGGGTCGAGAATGATTCGTAGAGCCGCGTCGTCGGGCGAGCTGCCTTTGGGCCAACAGGTTACTTCGGTTTCGCCGATGCCTTCGGCGACGAGAACAACCCCGCCGAGCTCTGCCGCATGCTGTTCGAAACGTTCTTCGATCAGCGGCTCGACCTCGGAGTCGATGCGGTAGATCACATCGGAGCCACTGTGGCGATCCGGTTGGATCCGCTCAGCCAGCGGCACATCGCGAAGCACCGCTTGTACCGCCTCACTCAGTTCAGCCCCGAGGGATTGCAGGAAAGCACGAACCGCTTGATGATTCATGATAGCAGACGATAATTCATAAGAGCAGAGATGATTAATACGTGTCAGACAGCTGGGTTAACGATTTGCGTAACGGCCGCCATGCGACGCGCTCATCCAAGCCCAGGCATCCTGCATCGCATTCTGCACCGTAAGTTCAGCTTTCCAACCTAGTTTTTCTTCCGCGAGTCGAGGATCCGCGACCAAGCGAGGTGGATCACCAGCGCGACGTTCCCCTTCTTTCACCGGCACTTTTTTACCGGATACCGCTTCGGCTACGTCGATAATTTCGCGAACTGAAGTCCCGGTTCCCGTGCCTAGATTGCAGCTTAGTGACTCACCGCCAGCTTGGAGATACTCAAGCGCTTTGACGTGAGCGCGGCCAAGATCGACCACGTGAATGTAGTCGCGAACACAAGTGCCGTCTGGCGTATCGTAATCGGTTCCAAAAATCGTGATGTCATCACGGTCGCCATTGATCGCCATGAAGACGAGAGGAATCAAGTGAGTTTCCGGATCATGATCTTCACCGATCAGTCCATCGGATGACCCGCCCGAGGCATTAAAGTAGCGGAGGCGAACCGAGCGAATTCCGTGCGCGTGATCATAATCCATCAAGATTTTTTCCAGCATGAGTTTGCTCATGCCGTAGGGGTTGATTGGATTCTGCGGATGGCTTTCATCCATTGGCATCTTAACTGGATTCCCGTAGGTCGCGCAGGTCGAAGAGAAGATAAACTGGTTACATCCATGGCGACGCATCGCCTCTAACACCACGAGTGGGGCTGCGGTATTGTTGCTATAATATTTGCCGGGCTCAGTGACCGATTCGCCGACATACGCGTAGGCAGCAAAATGAATGACCGCTTCGATATCATGCTCAGAGAAAATCGACTCGACGAGGGCTTCGTCTGCCATCTCTCCTTCTATGAGAATCACGCTGTCATTCACGATGGCTTCACGGTGACCGTAAACCAAGTTGTCTAGAACAACGATATCGAGGCCAGCATCCGCCATTAATCGAACCGTGTGTGAGCCGATGTAACCTGCGCCACCGGTGACTAAAATCTTTTTACTCATAATGCCTATTCCAGAAAATTAGATGGTCGGGTCGTCGTTCAGTTCGCCTATATTAGGTGATTCCTGCGCTTTTAGGACAATGGCCTCAAGCTCTCCCTTTGGCCACGCGTGAATAATCGCGTTGACGAGGGTCGCCAAAGGGATCGCGAAGAAGACACCCCAAAATCCCCAGATTCCTCCGAAGACGAGGATCGCAGCGATGATTGCGATGGGGTGAATATTGGTTACATTTGAGAGCAACAAGGGCGCGAGAAGATTACCGTCCAACAGCTGGATCACCCCATAGGCGATGATCGGATACCAAAAATTGATTTCGGGATAAACCTGGAATAGAGAGACCAGAACAACCGGAACCGCCATAAAGGTCGCACCCACATAGGGCAACAATACCGAGAGCCCGGTAAACAGGGACAGCGCCCCCGCATAGTTCACCTCCAGGGCGTCAAAAACAATAAACGATACCAGCCAGACAATGAGAATTTCTACGAATTTACCCCGCACATAATTGGATAATTGCAGATCCAGATCGCCCCAAACCTGACTTGCCAGTGAATGATCATTGGGAAGAAATTGCAGTAGATACTTACTAATTCGCTCTTTGTCTTTTAGGAAAAAGAAAACCAAAATAGGCACTAAAATGGCATAGATGATAACCGTTACGCCCCAACGAATCCCTCGCGGAACCGAGGCGACAACCATACTCGGTGCATCACGGAAAGAGTTTTTGAACCAATTTTGCTCCATGTACGCCATGACATCTGTAATGCCTTCAGAGGAAATATTGGTCACCGTATTTGCAACTTCAAAGGGAACCTCAGAGGTAACCACCATGTCGAGATTTGTCACCACCACTGGAACATAATTCGTGCTGATCTCGGTTGCCACATTCGTCGTCACGGCAAAAAACTGAGGAAACATCTGCGGCAACTTATCCGCCTGTTCTTGGATTTTACCTGGCAGTTCAGGCAAGTCACCTGAAAAATCAACCACCTCATTGATGATAAATGGAATCAAGGCAAAGAGGGTTAGCAACACCCCAACCATGAACATGCTAAACACGATCAAGACGGCTCCCAATCGAGGCAGGCGAAGATATTTGTTGAGCTTCGTTACCAAGCCTTCGAGCAAATAGGCCAAAACGATCGCGGCCAGCACCGGCACGAGGAACTTGCCAAAGAAATAAAGCCCAACCACGGTTGCGAGGATCACCAACATCAGGATGATCACTTGTGTGTTGTTCAAGGTTCGACGGAACCATTCAAAGACGGGATTCATATGTCTTAGACTGAAAAAGTCGCGGGTGGATGTAAAGGGCAGAGCGCAGAATTCGCTCATCATTGTTCATGCTCGGCGGATTCAGCGTGTAATTCGCACTTGCGAAGTGCCCCAGAAAGGAACAGGTTCCGGCATGACTTACACCCCCTTCTTTCTCCCTCAGCTATGTAAACGCATTGCCATGCTCCTCGGTGTGGCGCTTTTAACCTTCGGCCTCCTTAGTGCATCGGGCTGCCGGACCTCGAATGGCCCAAAAAAGAGCGACATCAAACGAGAAACACGCGTACGTGACATGGCGGCCTACATCCGCCCCGGCATGACCCTAGGAGAGGTCAACAAGCTCATCGGCTGGAAAGCCAGTCTACGCGCCGGCAATTGGTTCTGGACCCCAACCGGACAACTCCTCGTGCAGACCAACCTGAAAAGCAGCAACTCAACCAAAGTTGGAACCATTATTGGCGTCTACGATTTCTACCGCAAACGGGTCTACCAATTCGGACAGCCCAACAATAAATTCTACGAAGTCTCCAAAGGCGTCTTTCAGATCCCGATGCAAGCCTTGCAAAACGCAGGAACCCAAAGCAACGCAAGCGACCCCATCGAAGACAGCCTCAATCGCGCCAATCGCGTCGACCAAGATGTCCGCGTGAAACCAATCCGATAGACCTACCATTCAAGCCATCACCTACAAGTTCGTTCATCTCCGGCGGATTCTAACGTATGACTCTGCGGCGTGGAATTCATTCCGCGTTTATCGTAACGAGATTTATCCCCTCCGTGTTACCGCTACGGTTTATGAGGTGACGCTTTTTCGAAAAGATACCGACGAGGACGTCGGCGCTCCTAGGAGCCTGTCGGACTTAGCAGATTCGGCTGCGAATTCCTCACTTTGGCCCATACGATCCGGACGAATCGATCAAATAGCCTCAACTATTCTCACGAATCGTCCAAACCGTCTGGTCTCAAACTGAGAAACCCTCGCTCGAAAGCCTAAGTCCGACAGACTCCTAGGCTCATCCTCCGCATGTACTCAACAATGCCGTCGCGATGCGACTCTGCAATCTGCATATTGAATCCACTAAATACAAAAACGTGCGCCGAATCGCTTCAGGGCACGTTTTTGATTCAGCTTAGATCTTAAACGTTACGCATTCGCTTTGGCCAAGGCTTGGTCGATATCAGCGATGATGTCGTCGATGTGCTCGATGCCGATGCTCAAACGAATCAACTCAGGCTTAATCCCACCAGCGCCTTGCTGTTCAGGCGTCAACTGAGAATGCGTTGTGGTCGCCGGGTGGATCGCCAAGGACTTCGCGTCCCCCACGTTTGCCACGTGAGAGAACATTTCCAACGACTCAATAAACTTACGACCCGCTTCAGCTCCGCCAGGAATACCAAAGACAACAACCGCGCCACCTTTGCCGCCAAGATACTTGTCCGCATTTGGCTTGGAAGGATCGTCTTCGAGACCTGCGTAACGAACCCACTCGGCTTTGCCTTTAAGATGCTGCGCAACCGCCAAGGCGTTTTCGCAATGACGCTCCATACGGAGCGAAAGAGTTTCAAGTCCCTGCATGAACATCCACGCGTTATCGGGTGCGAGGCACGCTCCGAGGTTCCGCAGTGGAATCACTCGCATGCGAAGCGCATAAGCAATCGGAAGCAATGGCTCTGGCAAATCAATCGCCCAGCGAACCCCACCATAACTGGCTTCTGGCTCGCTCATGAGCGGGAATTTTCCGCTCGACCAATCGAAGTTACCGGAATCAACCACGATCCCGCCAATGCCGGTTCCGTGACCGCCCATCCATTTGGTAAGAGAGTAGACCACGATATCCGCACCGTGCTCGATTGGACGCACCAAGGCCGGGGTGGTAAAGGTCGCGTCTACGATCAACGGCACGCCGTTTGCATGCGCGATGTTTGCGATGGCACTCAAATCCGCCACGTCGCAAGCCGGATTACTTAAGGTCTCGCAGTAGCATGCTTTGACATTATCGTTCATCGCTTTTCCGAAGTTCTCCGGATCGTTTGGATCAACAAAGTTTACCTTGATGCCAAACTTCGGCAAGATGTCGTTAAACATGGTGTAGGTGCCGCCATACAAGTTGTTGGCAGAAATGATCTCATCGCCAGCTTGGCAGATGTTAATGATGCTATAGAAAATGGCGCTGGTACCGGAAGCAACCGCGAGGGCCGCTGCGCCGCCGTCCATGTCGGCAACCCGTGCTTCGAGCTCACCCGTAGTAGGGTTCATCAAGCGCGTGTAAATGTTGCCAAGCTCTTTTAAGCCGAACAAATTTGCCGCGTGATCGGTATCGTTGAACACATATGCGGTGGTCCGGTGCAAGGACTGGGCACGTGAATTTTGGGTCGGATCCGGAGACGTTCCGGCGTGAATGCATTTCGTTTCAAGTTTCATAATTCCACCTTATGTATGAATGATTTGTAATTTTGGCTATTTAAAAATACCGCGTGGATGCTCAACTCCCCCGCTGAAGCGAAGCCGCTGCCGTTGGCTTACTCTGCATTATGGTATCTTCCGCGTCTGGGTCTCGCTCTGGGAAATCAAGCGTGTACTGCAGCCCTCGGCTCTCCTGGCGCTGCAACGAACTCCGCACAATCAACTCAGCCACATCAATGAGGTTCCGTAATTCCAAGACATCGCGGGTGACCAAATAGTCGAGATAGTACTCCCGAATTTCCCGACGCAAATTTTCGATCCGACGCAACGCTCGCTCGAGACGTTTATTGGTCCGCACAATCCCGACGTAATCCCACATACAGGTCCGCACCTCATTCCAGTTGTGCTCCACCACGACCGCTTCATCAGAAGCCACCGCATGACCGTACTGCCAATCCGGAATGACAATCGATGACGCATCAAATTCAACTGGCTTCTCCTTCATGAGATCGGCGAATTCTTTGGCGCAGACCATGCCTTCGAGCAGGGAGTTACTCGCGAGGCGATTCGCACCATGCAAGCCGGTGCAGGTGACTTCACCGATGGCGTAGAGCCCGGGCAATGCCGTCTCGCCGCGCACCGACGCCTCGACCCCACCGCAGGTATAATGCGCGGCTGGAACGACCGGGATGGGTTCCTTCGCCATATCATAGCCGTACTTCAAACAGGTGGCGTAGATATTCGGGAATCGCTTCTTGAGAAATTCTTCGCCTTTGAAACTAATATCCAGGTAGACGCATTTGTCACCGCGACGCTTCATCTCATCATCGTTAGCCCGTGCCACAATGTCACGCGGCGCCAACGACCCACGTGGATCTGACTTTTCTGTAAACGATTCACCAGCCGAATTGAGCAGCACCCCACCCTCCCCGCGCACCGCTTCACTGATCAAAAAAGATTTCGCTTCGGGGTGATACAAGCAAGTGGGATGGAACTGAATAAATTCCATGTTGCGAATCGGCAACCCAGAGCGCCACGCCATCGCAATCCCATCGCCCGTCGCCGTATCCGGGTTACTCGTGTACAAATAAACTTTGCCTGCACCGCCCGTGGCTAAGACAACCACCGGAGCTCGAATGGCCAAGATTTCGGAGTTTTGGGTGCGCAAAAAGTAGGCTCCAATGCATTGCGATTCGCCCGGCATGCCAAGCCAACCCGTGGTCACCAAATCAATCGCCATCAAATGTTCTTCGAACTGGATATTTGAGTTATCGCGAATCGAGCCCAACACGCCGTCGATCATTTCACGACCGGTAATGTCACCACTATGCAGAACCCGTCGATGCGTATGACCGCCTTCTTTACCAAGATCGTATTCACCATTTTCTTTGCGAGCGAATTCAACCCCCATTTTCTCTAGCTCTTCAATCGACTGAGGGCCGCCGCGAATAATTGTATCCACCACCTCATAATTGCAAAGCCCCGCACCCGCGCCATGGGTATCTTCGCAATGCGACTCAAATGAATCCTTGTCATCCATCACGCAGGAAACCCCGCCCTGAGCCCACGCACTGTTGCTCAAGTCGAGCTCGCGCTTGGAGGCAACAATCACCTTGCCGCTGCCACTAAGATAATGGGCCGCCATCAGCCCGGAAATTCCGCTGCCGATAATGAGGTAATCACAATCGATGGTTCGCATAGTTGAAGGTGTCATAAGAGGATCATCGATAAAAGGTGAGCAAAAGAAAGGCGATTAACAATATCAACGCGGTAATAAAGAGCACCCGCTGATGCCGCCGTGAACGGGCGGGAAATTCGTATTTACAAAGAGGGCAACGATTCTGGTTGGATTCAACAACCGAAGCACAAGCGGGGCATTCACGGGTGCCAAACGAACGTGTAGGATCGACTTTCACGAAGAAAACGAAACCTTGGATAAAAACGGAGCCCTGGACAATGAAAACGGAACCTTGGACAATGAAAACGGAGCTCTGGATAATGAAAACGAAGCCATAGATAAAAAGCTACCCAAGCCCAAGGACTAGCGCTTTTTTTGGAATTTAAAAAGAAACTCGTTTGGCGCAGTCATATCTTCTTCACGGGCCACTTCTCCCAAAATATCTGCATCCCCACGCAAGGCGCGCTGCGTTTTTTCACGTACCCGATTGTAATCCGATTCGACCTGTGCCAGATGGGCTTCCTTCGCCTTCTTTGGCTGGACGTAATTCGCCTGATAGCCGTTGTATTGACGGTAGAGAAGCATGGATAATACCACCACAACCGCGAGAATAAAGCCTGCAATGGCCACCGGCTGAATGACCGATAGAAAGCCTGCTTTGGGGTTGGATAACCTTCTCATACCCTCGTAATCACACAGCCTACGGTGGTTTGTAAAGCCCTGTTTCAAGACGAATTCACCTGAAATGAAGGATTTACAGGGATTATAAGGGATACGAACGAGGAAAATTATCGTGGATGCAAGAATATAGCTTTGGGACCAGCCATGCCTCCAGGCTCACATTCCAAATAGCGCTTAATACGATGCTCAGTTCGCGGCCTGAATTCTGATTTTTGACAGGATTTACAGGATGACAGGATGATCATCTGAGGTTGACTTCTTACATTACGAAGCCTGCCTGCAATAGCATTTATCTTAGAGTATGTCCTGAAATCCGATTTTGGATATTTTGCAGGAGACGCATCGAGCCTGAAGGGCTCCGTCAACATAGCCCGGGGCAACGCCCTGGGCGTTTGGCAGCCATGGCCGGATCCGCCTCCCGCTTCGAGCAACAGCTTACATATACCAGGCAAGACCATGGTGGCAACAAGGTGATAAGGAGCCTCTACCATTGAGGCAACAGGCACTGATCGGATCCCTTAAATCCACTTCTGCTTTAATAGATGTCATGACACGAGAGCCGATTACCTGCTTCCTGAATGGGTTTCGAATCGTCTGAATTTGAAATTAGGAACGACAATTTGAGGCAGGTTTAGAGCCGCGGAGCGGCGGCATTTGATAGCCCCGGACACGAGTCCGGGGTTTATCGTGCCTTAAAATTTGTGAGTCGCAACGCGACGGCATCCCATTGTTGAAAGACCTGCTGAGGGCCCAATTAATCCCATTCCTCTGGACAATGCCGTCGCGATGCGACTCTGAAATGTTCCGGACACGAATCCATAGACTCGCGTCCATGGCTGTCGAATGGCACCGCTTCGCGGTTCATCTCCGGCAGTGCCAGAATCAGTTTCATGAAATATGCGGGTTAGAGATTCCGCGCAACCAGGTCTTTAAGCCAGAAAGGCGAGATGGATAACTTTCTCACTTTTAACGATGGATTCTCAACACTGGTGCGAAGTCCCGCTAAAACACCTTTTGCATCCAAATGTTCGCACGGTCTGTATTACCAAATGTCATGATAGTATTAATGTGCGGTGTTGAGGAAAGGTGGCATAAATACTGCTAATGTATTCGGCAGACGAATCTTAAACGACTAGAAATGAAAACGACAACACGAATACATACATATTTTTCCTTCCAAGCGCTATTCAGGTGCCTGGTGCTGGGGGGCATTGCCCTCTGCGTAATGCCATCTCATCTTTTGGCCCAACAGGCTCTAGAAGTCTCCTTAGAGAGAGCCGTGGGTGAGGACCTCGGTGATAATACGAAGCTGTGCGGAGAACGCTTTGAAATCAATGTTCTCTACGCTTGGCCGGATGTTTTGATCAATCTTACGAATGCATATCTAGAGCTGACGGTTCCAGCTCCTCTTATCGTGCTCTCTGCTCAAAATAGTGGTCACACGGATGATGGTCCAAATCCTCCGGTGAATCCTCAGACAATCTCGAACGCGACTTCAACCGTCATTCGGTATGATTTCGATGAGAACTTTCCAGAAGGGGGGTATGGTCTGCCTGGAGGGGCGACGGGTAATATGAAAATATTTGTCGCCTTCCCTTGTGAATGTGACCTAGTGGGCACGCCCTGCGTGGATGTCACGGCAATCATTGACGCTCCAGATGCGAATTCTGGATCCTCAAATCCGCTGGATTTTTGTTTGGAGTCGCGGACGGATGGCAAGGCCGAGCTTAATGCCGCTCCCTATTGCGAAACCTTCAACTGCGAAACAAGATTCACGACTCGTGCCTACGGAAATTTGGCCGTAACCAACTTTCCAGGTCATTCCACATCCTGTGGATACCTTGATAATCTTTTCAATTTAGGAGCTTCATGGAGCAATAATGGCTACTTGGACTATAGTAATATCGTCATGACGGTTCACCTCCCTGCCGGAGCAGTTCCAGTGACAACGACTTCCTATGATTCTGGCCTTAATGCCTTTGTTTACAATTTTGACGAAATCGGCGAATCGGGCTCCGTGAATCCAGTGGGCGTGTTTGACCTCCCTAATTTAACCAATGCCTGCGTCTTATCCACAACCATTTTCTACCGGGTGACGATTGAGGGTGAGAACTGTTTAGGGACATCTTACGATGAATCTACAAATCAACTGAATTACAGAGCGGTTTGTGGAAATTATGACCCAATTCTTAACTGTGGCAGTCCATGTACCTATCCCGGTGAATCCGTTTTACTTGGCAACTCAGTTGCGAATAATTTGACCGTTCCTATGCAAAATATGGGGGCTACCGTTTGTTTTGATCCCGATTACTTTGAGGCGACAGAGATTAACGCGATCAATAATTTATTTAGCACCCCAGGCATCCCAATCTCTGTCGAATACCAAACAACGGCCAATGCGGCGTGGACTGCGGTTCCTGGCTCACCATTTTCAACCCAGATTAATAACGTTCCTGTTTCCTCACTCGGATTAGCAGCAGGCGAAAAAATTACCAAAGTTCGTACGATTTTACAGGACGACGCACCGCCAGATTCTTTTCCAATTTCAGTCGGTGCCACTGGTGATATTGCGGACACGAACCCTGATGGGAGTAGTATTGAAGAAAATTATTATTTCTTCCAATGCTATCAGTACCATTTTGATATTTGCGGATCCTCTTATACTAATTTCCCCGTAACGGCCAACTATCTCTTAAATGACCCCGTATCCACAAATGGGGTTCTTTGCCCCGCATGCGGCTTTAAGATTTGTGAACGTCAACCTCAAGGATCGACACGGCTGATTTGTGACACTTTTAATAACTGTGTTGATCCAGGTGCACCCGTACCGGAGCAAACCTATAAAATCGCAAACAACCTCGCCAATATCGACACGGTTGATATTGATTATTTCGAATTGGACCTTGAGGTTCCAGTGTATTTCATTCCCGACGTGTATCAACTCGAATTTGATTCATTTACAAATCTGGTTACAGTGGAATACCAAACGATTGGTTCACCTACGTGGATGACCTGGCCGGGGTCTCCTTTTTCATCGACAACAAATTTAGTCGTTACCAACGTTATCGCGAATCCTGAAGACCTAACTCGGATCCGGATTACTTCCCCGCAAGGAATGACTCGCACCGGAGGCACTGATGCGTTGAGCGTGAACTTGACTGGATTTGCTGCATCAGTAGACGAAGATGGACTTCCGTTCATCAATGATGTTCCGGTCAATGGTTGTGGCGACTTAGCCATGGTTTTGAATGGGATCTACTACACGAACTACTTTTATGTTTCAGCAGCGTTTGTGAATTCAAATACCCAAAACGTGACCGGTTCTTCGTGCAGCAAGTGCAACGCGTTTTCAATTTGCCCGCCGGTGCCTTATCCATGTATCGAGAAGCTTCTCGAAAACGAACAGGTGACCACGGACGTGTTCCCAGGTGATATTATTCCGGTTACATTTAAGGTACGTAACCTTACCGACGCGGCTCCACTCACGAGCGCGGTTGTTTCGGACTTATTGCCGCCCGGGATGTCTTTTGTCTTCACCAATCCACTGTTTACCGTGAATACCTTCTCAAATTCGGTAGACCCGGATAGCTTTGCGATTGTTGGTGACCCTTATTTCGAAGTGTTCGCCAATTGGAATGGAACCGGTCGCGATTTGGTTCGATTCACCTGGGGAGGAACGGATTACCCCATGAATCTAGGTGATGATGGCGGGCTAGAATTGACCTTTTATGTCAAAGTTGACTTTTTGCAGCAAAAGGAAAATCACAATTGTATCGATTTGCAAATCCCGGGGTTACCCATCGAGCGAATCATGGAATACCACAATAAGACTTATGGATTCCTGCGTTGCGATCCAAATTTAAACTGTGATATAAATGGCTCCTCCGAGTCAGGGCTTGCAACTGCAAACTTCACGCCCAACGGGGTGGATTACCCGTTCTATGAGCCTGGTGATTTTACCGATGCCGATTCTGATGGAACGACAGGTGAAACCGTACTTCGTGACTGTGCCTGCTATGAAACCACAGGTGAAGGGGCGTCTGCTAGTTCGTTCAAATGGGTAAAGGGAGCTCTCGATACCGATTTCACCCGTACGCCAAATACAGGGTACACCTACCCCGGTGGTCCATTTGAGTATGAACTGGAAATTGTAAATATCGGTGCAGAACCTCTTGAAGATTTTGTTCTCGTGGATGTGTTACCACACATTGGTGACCTGCAAATTTCTGATCACACTCAACCTCGCGGTACGGCTTGGGTCCCATGCATGTCTCAACCGCTTACTCTGCCGGCTTACCTCTCTGGCGCTACCGTAACCTACAGTGTAGAGACAAATCCATGTACCCCAGAAGTCAGTACCTCTCCTCAACCAAATTGTGTTCCTGCAAACTGGACCTCGGTCTTTCCCACGAACAATGCTTGCTCGATCCGTTCGTTCAAAATTGAATTCAATAATCTCATTTTGGAGACGGGAGAAAACATTCTCTTTGATGTTCATATGATCGCACCTAGTAATGCACCGCCCACCACCATTGCGTGGAACTCCTTTGCCTTCGATGCCAAACCGGTTCGGGACACGATCGTCGCCGATATTCCGCCATCTGAGCCCCTCAAAGTCGGCGTTGAAATTGTGGATTGTGGAATCTTGGCACCGTCTTTAGTTATCAAGGATTGTATCAATCCTGGGTTTACTCCAGATCCTTTGGATGACCAATGGACAGTTTCGATCGTAATAGAATCCTACAATTTGCCTGCGTCATCCACCTTTAGTGTAACTGGTGATGCAGCCGCCTCTGGCTTGGCCTATTCGACTGACGGGGCAACGCCATTGCATACATTTGGACCATTCAGCGTCTTTGATGGGCCAATTACCATCACCCTCACTGATGATACTGTACCAGGCAAAACTTTGGAACTGGTGATTGAACCTCCTTATCCATGTTCATCCTGTATTATCACAGATCTAAATCCTGTTTCCGTTTGCGATGATAACGGAACGCCATTTGATACCTCTGACGACACCACCTATATCTCAATCACTCCGATGGGTGATGGAACCTCAGGAACTTACGACATCTCCGGAACTATTTCGGTAGACGGACTTGCCTATGGCCAAGAGTATGTCATCTATTCTGGTCCAGCAAACGTGACTCAAGCTTGGGATCTTGTTCTACAAGACTCAACCCATCCTTTATGTTCAACTGAGTTTAGTACTGCGGTTTCGGACTGTAGCCCAACCGAATGTTACGTCGATCTAGTCTCTGTCGTACCCACAGAATGTCGCCAGACCGCTATTGGATTCTTTTACGACCTAAATGTCACCGTTGTTTACTACGAGTGGAATGGAAGTTTGAAATTTACCACTCCCGCTGGTGTCAAATCGATAAACACCTCCCCTGGTCCCGGTCGAGCTGGATCTGGGGTACCTGTGACCAATACCGTTTTGTTGCTCGGTATGAATGTTACAGACACGAACAACACGGTTACGGTCTACACCACCGCAAATGGTTTGGAAGGATGTACCGACACCATCGAAAATGCATTCGAGTTTCCAAATTGTTGCGCGTTAGGCAACCCGTCGACACCCACTGTGATTTGTGATCCGAATGGAAGTTTGTCTGATCCCTCCGATGATCTCTTCACTGCAGAATTTATGGTGCCAGCTGGCGCAGGCACTGGTGCTGGATTTACAATTTCTGGTGATGTCACCTATCCCGGAGTTTTCGCTTACGACACGAATCACGTCGTTGGACCCTTTCTCATCTCATCTGGGGTGGTTGAACTTGTCCTTTCTGATGTCGGAGGTGGTTGCTCTAATGTCATCACCCTCACGCCACCTAGAACCTGCGAGATGATCTTCGATTTGGCTCTCCAGAAAATTTTGACTACGAGAGACACTGTAACCGTTGGTGATACAGTCGACTTTTTGATCACGGTGTATAACCAAGGTGAAGTTACCGCAACGAACGTTGTTGTTACCGACTTCATCCCCGTAGGAATGACTCTCGCAGACACCAATTGGACATCGGTCAGCAGCGTACAGGCCTCTACGGTCTTAACCGGAGCCCTCGATCCGAATCAATCGACCAATATCTCCATCTCTCTTACGATCACGGATTATCCTGTCGGAGGCGTGTTCACTAACTGGGCTGAAATCTCCGATGATAATACCGACGAGCCTGATGTCGATTCCACTCCGGACAACCAGAACTTCAATCAAGATGAAGAGTCTGATGATCTAGAAGACGATAATGTAATCGACGAAGACGGCACAAACGGTGGCGACGAAGACGACCATGACCCGGCGATTGTTACGGTTATCCAGCCGATCTTTGACCTTGCCCTGCGCAAATATTACGAAGGTCCTAGTCCCCTCTCGCCGGGCCAACCCGTTCGCTTCTTTATTGATCTCTGTAATCAAGGAAACATGGACGCAACCGACGTCGTTGTGACCGATTATATTCCAGAAGGTCTTATCTTAAATGATCCGGCGTGGATCTTAAGCACCTCCGTTACCAACCAAGCGTCATACACCAATGTCGGCGTTTTGGCAGCGGGAAGATGTGAAACACTAGAGATAAATTTCCTTATTGATCCGAATCTCCCGGTCGGAACAAGTCTCGTGCTTACCAACTGGGCCGAAATCTCGGAAGACAACTCTTTGGTCGATGACATTGATTCGACCCCTGATGATGAGAACTTTAACACCCCTGAAGAGACCGATGACCTTGATGATGACAATATTGTCAAAGAAGATGGTTTTGAAGGTGGAGATGAAGATGACCATGATCCCGCTATAATAACGGTCGCCTCTGGCCCCATCTTTGACTTGGCATTGATCAAAACGTTGGCAACAAATCAGGCCTCGACAGTTACACCAGGAAGCCCTGTGACCTTTACTATCACGGTTTGTAACCAAGGCAATATCGACGCCTCTAACGTAACCATTACCGATTACATTCCTACTGATATGTCGCTATTAGACACAACTTGGGCTGAAATTGGAGATGTAGCTATCAAAACCATCAAAGGTACTATCGTTCCTGGCCAGTGTGTCACTACCGACATCACCTTGCTTGTTGACCTTGGGTTTACCGGATCTGTAATCACCAACTGGGCAGAAATCTCCAACGACTTCTCTGACATTCCAGACATTGACTCAACTCCTGATGGAACAAATTTCAATGATAACGGTGAAACCGATGATTTGGATGATGACAACGTTAATGACGAAGACGGCATGAACGGTGGCGACGAAGATGATCATGACCCCGCGATCATCAATGTTACGGGAGAATTGGTCTTTGATCTCGCATTAATGAAAACGCTCGCCTCTGGCCAAGCTTCCACTGTAACCCCTGGTGATGACGTGACCTTTACAATCACGGTAACCAACCAAGGCGATATTGCCGCGACCAACGTGGTGGTGACTGACTACATCCCTGCGGACATGATGCTCAACGATACCGACTGGACTCCAGCGGCTCAAAACGCGACCATCACCCTTAACGGTGTGCTGGGCGTGGGCATGTCAACCAACGTCGATATCACCCTGACCGTGCTTTCGAGCTTCACTAGCGGTGTGATCACCAACTGGGCTGAGATCAGCAATGACAACAGCACGACACCTGACGTTGACTCCGATCCAGACGGCGACAACTTCGATTCTTCCGAAGAAACCGACGACCTCGACGACGACAACGTTGTTGACGAAGACGGCAAAAACGGCGGCGACGAAGACGACCACGACCCTGCGGTTGTCACCGTAACCGAAGAGCCTATCTTCGACCTTGCGTTAATCAAGACGCTCGCTTCTGGCCAAGCAGCTACTGTAACTCCTAGCTCAGATGTGACCTTCACCATCACCGTGACCAATCAAGGTGACGTGGATGCATCGACGGTCGAAGTAACCGACTACATCCCCGCCGACATGACGCTCAACGATAGCGACTGGATGGACAACCTCGACGGAACCGCGACCATTGGCTTAGGTGCCTTGGCAGCTGGAGCCTCGACCACGGTTGACATTACGCTGACCGTAAGCGCGAGCTTCACCAGCGGTGTCATCACCAACTGGGCTGAGATCTCCGAAGACGGACCTGAGACGGATATCGACTCTGATCCAGATGGCGACAACTTCGATTCTTCCGAAGAAACCGACGACCTCGACGACGACAACGTTGTTGACGAAGACGGCAAAAACGGCGGCGACGAAGACGACCACGACCCTGCGGTTGTCACCGTAACCGAAGAGCCTATCTTCGACCTTGCGTTAATCAAGACGCTCGCTTCTGGCCAAGCAGCTACTGTAACTCCTAGCTCAGATGTGACCTTCACCATCACCGTGACCAATCAAGGTGACGTGGATGCATCGACGGTCGAAGTAACCGACTACATCCCCGCCGACATGACGCTCAACGATAGCGACTGGATGGACAACCTCGACGGAACCGCGACCATTGGCTTAGGTGCCTTGGCAGCTGGAGCCTCGACCACGGTTGACATTACGCTGACCGTAAGCGCGAGCTTCACCAGCGGTGTCATCACCAACTGGGCTGAGATCTCCGAAGACGGACCTGAGACGGATATCGACTCCGATCCGGATGGCGACAACTTCGATTCTTCCGAAGAAACCGACGACCTCGACGACGACAACGTTGTTGATGAAGACGGCAAAAACGGCGGCGACGAAGACGACCACGACCCTGCGGTTGTCACCGTAACCGAAGAGCCTATCTTCGACCTTGCGTTGATCAAGACGCTCGCTTCTGGCCAAGCAGCTACTGTGACTCCTGGCTCAGATGTGACCTTCACCATCACCGTGATGAACCAAGGTGCCGTGGATGCATCGACGGTTGAAGTAACCGACTACATCCCCGCAGACATGACGCTCAACGATAGCGACTGGACCGACAACCTTGACGGGACAGCTACTATTGCTCTTGGCGCACTCGCGGCTGGCGGCATGACCACAGTTGACATTACGCTGACCGTAAGCGCGAGCTTCACCAGCGGTGTCATCACCAACTGGGCGGAGATCTCCGAAGACGGACCTGAGACGGATATCGACTCTGATCCAGACAGCGACAACTTCGACTCCGACGAAGAAACCGACGACCTCGACGACGATGATGTCACCGATGAAGACGGCAAAAACGGCGGCGACGAAGATGACCACGACCCTGCGTTTGTCACCGTTACCGAAGATCCGATCTTCGACCTCGCGTTGATCAAGTCGTTGGCTTCTGGCCAAACAGCTACTGTGACTCCTGGCTCAGATGTGACCTTCACCATCACCGTGATGAACCAAGGTGCCGTGGACGCGAGTGTGGTCGAAGTAACCGACTACATCCCCGCAGACATGACGCTCAACGATAGCGA